>JAEEGH010012125.1_pt1 | contig 19431 bp, 12 predicted proteins | sample 9134181 | NCBI WGS metagenome assembly JAEEGH01 (sample SAMN16246544, study PRJNA631951) | gut metagenome | biome: gut microbiome; feature: rumen; material: DP-attached | host: Bos | place: Iran: Karaj | collected 2018-10 | reverse complement strand
GCCTAGCACTATTGGTCTATTTGTATTCCATTGGATGACGGGCTTCTTCAACACACATGTAGGTGGCACCGATGTGTTGGCCGATGTGCCACAGCCAATAAAGTTTTTTGTTTGGTCTGTTAGTGGTACAGGACCACTTTGGTTTATCCAAGTCCTGTGGCTTATATGCTTGCTACTGTTGCTTATAAGGTTGTTCGATTCGAAAAACAAATTTTGGAGTTGGTGTGGCAAGGCTAACATTGTAGTTATCATTCTGTTAGGAGTTTTCTTCTGGCTCGGTGAACAAACCCTCATCACGAATCCTCGTCCCGAAACCGCTGACGGACTTTACAACCTCTACAAACCGTTCTTCTACCTAATTCCTTTTTTGCTGGGCTATTTTGTATTTTCGCACGATGAGGTTCAGGAACGACTTGGCAAGGCTTGGATTCCACTGATGATATGCGCGGTGATTGCGGGAACGGTATTGACAGTCATTACTTTTGGCGAAAACAATACTACTCCCGAATACCTTAGCAGTCCGCTCAACTGCTTGTACGGCTGGCTGATGACACTTGCAATGATGGCTTGGTTCAAGTCGTGTTTCGACAGGACTGGCCGTTTTGCATCATACATGACACGCTCGAGTTATGGTATCTATATTGTTCATTATCTTGTTGTTGCAAGCTTGGGTTACATGTTGAAAATGTATACCGCAATACCGCCAATGGCTATATATCTTATAATGATTGTCGCAGTCTTTACTTTGCCTCCGCTGATGTACGAAATTTTGCATCGCATTCCGTTTATTCGCTGGTGCGTGCTAGGGGAGAAGAAGATAAAACGCAAACAAGATTCGGATAAATAGAATTGAATGGATAATAAAAAAACGCTACTGAAAAGTAGCGTTTTTTGTTACAATATTCGTTCGTATGTTAGTTTCCAAGTATCAGTGGCATGCCATCGCTACCAGCACCTATTACCACAGTCTTCGAATTTTGTGAGTTAGCAAGTTTTAAAGTTGCTTCTATTCCACGCATCTTCAAAAGATTTGGTGTCAAACTTTGATTTATGATATTGTTTGCCTTTGCTTCACCTTCAGCCTCAATACGCTTACGGTCTGCTTCTTGTTTTTCCTTTTCGAGTTTGAACTGATATGCAAGAGCTTCCTGTTCCTGCTGCAGTTTGTTTTCGATAGCGGTCTTGATTTGCGGAGGCAGGTTGATTGAACGGATAAGCACAGCCTTGGTTTCCACCGAATTATCCTTAAGTTTCTTGGTGGTCATGTCAACAATCTGCTGCTCAACCTCTGCACGACGTGTAGAGTAGATTTCCTCAGCTGTAAAGTTACCCATCACCTGACGAACTGTTGAGCGTACTTCTGGAATAATGAGCTGGTTTACATAGTCTTCGCCAAACTGCTGGTGAAGAATAGGCAGCCTGTTTGGAATCGGGTTGAAACGAACCGAAATTTCAACATTGATAGAAAGTCCGTTCTTGTCGAGAACATCGAGGGTTTCTTCGGTTTTGCGTTCCTTTACGTTGTAGATGATGAAGTCGTTCCATGGTGCAACAACGTTAAAACCAGGATTATAGATGTTTGTGGTGTCCAAACCCGAACCAAAAGGACGGAAAACTATTGCCCTTTCACCTGGGTTGACAATATAAAACATTGAACTTCCGAAAATTATCAGCAGTATTATACATACGGCTGCCGAAATGATGATTCCTTTGTACTTTTTCATAAAATATACTTAATTATTTGTTATTCAAACCTTTAGGGCTAACACAAACAATAGGCACATTAGCCTTTTTTATAAGTTCGGTTGCCATGCTTCCTACAAAAAACTTTTGCAGTTTTGTTTCCTGACGAGTCATTATCACTATTGCACTAGCCTCAATATCGTCGGCAAAGTCGTTTACGGCATTTGCCATTGCCTCCACTCCTTGAGTGCTCTTAAGAATTTTTGTTTCGCATTCAATATTAAGCTTGTCGAATATTGCCTTAACGTCGTTTATGCGCTTGTCGAGTTGCTGCAAGGTTTTCTCATCCTTACTGCCAGTTGCCGAAACAACATACACTTTCGAGCCATATATTCTTGCTATCTTGAGAGTGAGGTCAACTTTCTGTTTTGTTTCTTTGGTAAGATCGACAGGGAGTAAAATTCTGTTGCATCCGTCTTTGTCGTAGCGTCCAGCAAAAACCACCAGTGGGCACGAAACCTTATCGATAAGTTTCAGCGTGACGGATCTGTTGTGGTCGTTGCGGGCTGCATCGCTGCCAATGAACATGAAGTCGGGTTTCAGTTCCTTCTCAACCTTGATTATGGTGGTGTTTACTGGTCCGTATTCTATTCTTGTATGTATTCTGCGCCTCAAATTGTCGCTGTAATCTTCTACAAGGTTCAGAACCTGGTTGTGTATGACATCGATTTCAAGGTCGAGATTTTCTTTCTTGCCCTTTTGTGGTATGACGTTAAGAAGATAAACATCGCCATTAGTACGTTCGGCAAAGTTTATGCTTTGCCTGTATGCGATGTTCGCCCTACTCGAAAAGTTTGTCGGAACTAATATTATATTCTTTGCCATAAAAAAGACAAGTTCTTATTTGTTTCCCCAAAAAATTATTATTTTTACGTTCTCACAAAAGTACAACTTTTTTTGAATATGAAACAAATTGAAGCATCAGAATTAATTATTAATGCCGACGGCAGTATTTTTCATCTTCATCTTTTGCCCGAACAGCTTGCCGATGATGTGATACTTGTGGGTGACCCAGGACGTGTCGCATTGGTTTCCAAGCACTTCGACAATATAGAGTGCAAAGTTCAGAACCGTGAGTTCGTAACACATACAGGTACGTACAAAGGCAAACGGATTTCGGTTTTGGCGACAGGAATCGGTACCGATAACATCGATATTGTGATGAACGAGCTTGACGCTCTTGCAAATATAGATCTGCAAAAACGTGTTGCAAAGGAAGAGCATCGCACTTTAAATCTGCTTCGCATTGGCACTTCTGGCGGATTGCAGGAAGATATGGAAATAGGGACATTTTTGCTTACCGAAACTGCTATCGGATTCGATGGCCTACTGAATTTCTATCGGCGTCGTGATGAGGTTTGCAATCTTGACTTGGAAGAGAAATTTTTGAAACACATGTCGTGGAATCCGCGTTTAGCTACACCATATTTCGTAGATGGTTCCGACTTTTTCTTGAAAAAGTTCGGAAGCGAGTTCCGTCGCGGTATAACAATTTCTGCTCCAGGTTTTTACGGTCCACAGGGACGAGAACTGCGCCTCGAAATCCAGGATCGTGAAATAAACGACAAAATTCGCAGTTTCCGCTACAATGGACGTTCCATTACTAACTACGAAATGGAAAGTTCGGCAATTTTCGGATTGTCGAAACTATTGGGACACAATGCCGGCACTGTATGTCTCATAATTGCAAACCGCTATGCAAAACGTTTTGTAAAGGATGCAGCACCATTGATGGAAGATTTGATAGAGAAGACGTTGGAAACGATCATAATTTAAAAAAACATGAAAAAGCAATTACTAAACATTTTACTATTACTTCTTTTGTCTATTGGAAATCTTTTTGCTCAGAACACTACGTTTGACAAGGATTCTTTGTTTACTAACGGACTAAACGAATATATTGCTGGAAATCTTGAAGTTGCATCTAAAATATTCGACACTTATTTAGAAAATGTTTCCGACAGCACAACAGCGCAATATGCAATAGTACTTCATAAAAGAGGAAACATTGCAATGTCCTATGGCAACTATCAGGAATCAATGCAATATTATGAAAACGCACTAAGAATCAGAAGAAAAATATATGGTAAAAGTCATCCTGAATGTGCTTCTTTGCTGATAAATATTGGTTGTGCACTTCAGAATATCGGCCGTAATATTGAGTCTCTCGACTATTTGTTTCAAGGTACCGAAATGGACAAAAAATATTCGGGGGAGAATTCGCAGTTTTATGGAGAAGATTTGCATAACATTGGAAATGCATACTATAATCTGCGCGATTATGTCAATGCCGAAAAATATTACATAGAGGCAGCAAGAATTAAAGCAGCAACAGTAGGCGAAGACGATTTCGATTATGCTACTACAATAGGTATGCTTGCAAACTTGTATTCTGACCTTGGTCAAAACGAAACTGCAATCAAATATTACATGAAGGCAGCGAGAATAATAAGAGGAGCAGAAGGCAAGGAAGATACATATGCAAATATACTGAATAGTCTGGGAACTATGTATTCGGCGCTAGGGAACTATAACAAAGCGTTGGAAAAATATGAGGAGGCAAAGAAAATTATCGAAGGCCTTGGCATGGAAAAGTCTATCATTTACACCTACAATCTGAACAATATTGCCAGTGCGTATTATTTTATGCAAAACTACGACAAGGCTCTCGAAATTGACAAGCAGGTTGTTGAAATTGCCAAAACTTCATCGGGAGAATTTTCACCTGTATATGCGACTGGATTGAATAATATCGGTACAATTTATACTGAAATAGGAGAATATGAAAAAGCCTTGGATTATTTGCGTAGGGCTGCAGAAATAAGAAAAAGTATTTTTGGTGAAAACAATATAGAATATGCCAAGTCGCTCAACAACATAGGAAATACCCTTATGAAGATGGGTAATACTGAGACAAGTTCCGAAACATTGCTAAAAGCTTACGAAATAGCAGAATCGGTGTTTGGAAAAGGTCATCACGAAACATTGGACTATTTGCTTAATCTTGCCAGTTGCAAAATGCTTGCAGGCGAATATAATGCAGCCAATAAATATTTGCAAAAGTCGCTCGAAGTAGGAAGCAGTAGTCTGAGGGCAAATTTTTCGTTTCTCTCGGCACGCGAAAGGGAGCTTTACTGGCAGGACAATATGGCTATGTACGGCAGTATTATTGAAAATTCGTTTCATATTCCCAACGATACTTCAGCTTCTGCTAGTTCATACGATTCAGAACTTATTACCAAAGGTTTGCTTCTTACTTCCGAAATAGAGTTCAATAAACTAATTGCCGAAAGTAAAGACTCAAAATTAATTGAGGAGTTCGAAACCATGAGGCAGTTGGGCCTTTTGTTGAACTCAGAACTCGAAAAACCTATTTCGGAACGTATATACAATTGTGATTCTCTTGAAAGAATTATTCAGAGAAAGGAACATTACCTTGTCGCCAAATGTCGTCAGTATGGTGACTTTACTCGTTCTATAGCAATAAATTGGAAGGATGTTTACAATTCATTACAACCCAATGATGTAGCAATAGAGTTTACCAATTTTGAAACAGAACCCGATATTGTATCGTATGCAGCCATAGTGCTTACCAAGAACATGGAAGCGCCTGTCTTTGTGCCGCTATTCAACCAAAAGGACATTGCAAAACTTATTAGAGGCATAGCCCCTGCAAAACTCGATGCTCCCGAGGAAGACGAAAACCGCGGTGTAATTTCTGTTTCTTCCAAGCGTCAAGGTATTTACGAATCAACAGGGCTTTACAACCTTATGTGGAAGCCTTTGGAAAAATATTTCCCCGAAAATCCGCGAATTTACTTTGCTCCGTCGGGAATGCTACACCAACTAGCTGTTGAATATGCTCCAGTTGACAAAGAAAAGACTGTTTCGGACAAGTATGAGATGTATCGTGTATCCTCCACGCGTTTTCTGGCAATGGACTATATACCTCAGCCAATGAAAAACACTGTGCTGTATGGTGGCATTTACTATGACAGCGATACGATTACTATGAAGCAGGAAAGCGGTAAATATTCCACTCGCGGAGTTACGACATCGTTTTCTGCTTTGGGACGCGATGAGGTTAGAGACAGGCTCAACTATCTGCCTGGCACAAAGACCGAGGTATATAATATTATTGACAGGCTCAAGAAAAAGAAAGTAAAAACGAAACTCTACGAAGGCTCTAAAGCCAACGAAGAATCCTTCAAGGCTTTATCGGGCAAGGAAATCTCAACAATGCACATTGCAACCCACGGATTTTTCCTGCCTGCCGAAGAAAAAATGACGGGAGATCAGTCGCTTATTATGTCGGGTCTGTTGTTGTCGGGTGCCAATTGTGCATGGCAAAACAAACCAATCCCAGAAGGCGTAGAGGACGGCATTCTTACCGCCAAGGAAATAAGTTTCATGGACTTGGGCAAAACCGACTTGGTGGTGCTTTCGGCTTGCCAGACAGCATTGGGCGAGATAACAGGCGAAGGTGTCTTTGGTTTGCAACGCGGTTTCAAGAAGGCTGGTGCGCGCACCATCATCATGAGCCTCTGGCCAGTTGACGACAATGCTACTCTGTTGATGATGACCGAGTTCTATGCAAATCTTACCAAAGGCATGACCAAGCGCGAAGCTTTCCTTGCCGCACAAAACAAGGTAAAAACCACTCCTGACTTCGAAAATCCTAGATTTTGGGCTGCGTTTATAATGCTGGATGGAAATGAATAAAAATTAATTTAATTATATGAAAAAATTACTATTGATTTTTATTGCCGCACTTTTGTGCAATTCTTTTTTTGCACAGACCGATACTATTGCAATGCGACATAAGGTCGATTCCATTTATGCATTGGTTCAGCAGAAGTATGCAGTTAGTGACTATAAGGGTGCATTGGATTTGCTTATCGAGGCGGAACCTTTCGATGAAATCTTGTCAAGTGCGGAATTTCATGCCGAATATATAACAAATCTAGGTACAATATATTTTTATGTTGGCGATAAGGACAATGCACTCAAATATTATATCAAAGCATCAGAATTTATTAAAATAAATATCGGTGCCGAGACTTCAAACTATGCTCAGGCGCTCTCAAATGTAGGGCTAATGTATACTTCTATAGGTGAATATCCCAACGCACATGAGTTTTATGCGCAGGCATCTGAGATTTACAATAAAATTAATGCTACCGAAAGTGCCGGTTATGCAAGCCTTCTTACAAACATTGGAGTCATAAATTACTATTTGGGATACTATCTAGATGCCATAAACTACTATAAGCAGTCGCTGGAGATTCGTAAGAAAACAATAGGAGAAAACCATCCAGATTATGCTACAACGCTCAACAACATCGGTCTTTTATACACCTTGATGGATGACTATAAGAAAGCTCTGAATTGCTATATGCAGGCCGCTGAAATATGGAAAAATACTTATGGTGAGGAATATCGCGACTATGCTACGGTTATTAACAACATAGCGATTAATTACAAACAGATCGGTGACTACCAGAATGCCTTGAAATATAATTTGCAGGTTTTAGAGATTAGAAAGAAGGTGCTTGGCATTGAACATCCAGACTACGCAAAATCGCTTGGTAATATAGGAGACGTATATTACCTTTTGAATGATCCTGAAAATGCATTGAAATACAATCAACGGGCACTAGAAATAGTAAAAAGGAATCTTGGAGAAAATCATCCCTATTATTTTCAAGTACTGAACAATATAGGAAGTATATATTATGGCATTGAAGATTATCAGACGGCCTTGAAATATCATTTGCAAGCAATGGAACTAAGGGGGAAAGTACTTGGAACACAGCATCCTGGCTATGCAGAATCGGCAAACAATGTTGGTCTTGCATATCAATCTTTGGAAAACAACGATACAGCACTTAAATATTTTAACGAAGCACTTGAAACACAAGCAATACTAGGAAAAGAGCATAATGAATATGCTACAATTCTAAATAATATAAGCTTATCATATTACAAAATGAGTAATATGGAAAAAGCTGCAATTATGAATAGCCAGGCATTAACTATTTGTAAGAACAATCTAATGAGAAATTTCTCGTTTATGACAGCGCACGAGCGCGAAACGTATTGGGACTCACACAAAACAGTTTTTAATAATGGTATATGCTATTCCTTTAGTACTGACAATGATACCCTAATTGAAAAAAATGTATACAATATCGAACTGATAAAGAAAGGTCTTCTGCTCATATCTGAAATAAGTTTGACAAACATAATAATGGAAAGTGGCGACAAAGCTTTAATTGCAGAATATAATGACTTAAAAAAAATGAACCTTTCTTTGAACGAGGAACTCGAGAAAACAATTTCTGAACGTACACTCAATTGTGATTCGCTTGTAGGTGAAATTCAAAAGAAGGAACGACACTTAATAGAAAGCAGCAAAGAATTCGGAGATGCTACAAATTTCATAAACATAAACTGGAAAGATGTCCAGAACTCCATGAAACCTAACGATGTTGCAATTGAATTTACACATCATAAATTCAAAACAGATACAACAAAGTATGCAGCTATTGTTCTTACCAAAGATATGGAGTCACCAGTTTTTGTCCCACTTTTTAACGATAAGGACATTGCTCGTATGTTACGCGGTATCGCTCCTGCAAAACCCGATGTGCCAACTGAAGAAGAAAACCGTGGCGCAACAACAGTAGCTGCAAAACGTCAGGGTATCTACGAATCGACAAACCTCTACAACGCATTGTGGAAGCCACTGGAAAAATACTTCCCCCAAAATCCACGTATCTACTTTGCTCCATCGGGTGAATTACATCAGATTGCAGTAGAATACGCACCAATCGATCACAACAAGACCATTTCAGATAAATACGAAATGTATCGTGTGTCATCTACACGTTTCCTAGCTATGGACTATATGCACAAACCTTTGAAAAACGCCGTCCTTTATGGAGGTATATACTACGACAGTGACACAGCTACCATGAAGCAGGAAAGCGATCGTTTTACAACGCGTAGTATTGACATCAATTCGTTTGCAGACCTCAATCGTGACGAAAGTCATGGAAGTCTCAGCTATCTTCCTGGCACAAAGACCGAAGTTGATGATATTCTCAATAAATTGAAAAAGAAAAAAATAAAAACCACACTATACGAAGGTTCTCAAGCTAACGAGGAGTCGTTCAAGGCTCTGTCGGGCAAAAATTTAAATGTCCTGCACATTGCAACCCACGGCTTCTTCCTGCCTACCGACGAAAAGTTGTCGGGCGACCAGTCGCTCATACAGTCGGGCCTTCTGCTTTCGGGAGCAAACTATGCTTGGCAAAACCAGCCTTTGCCCGAGGGTATCGAGGATGGTATTCTTACCGCCAAGGAAATAAGTTTCATGGACTTGCGCAAAACCGACTTGGTGGTATTATCTGCTTGCCAGACGGCTCTCGGCGAAATCACAGGCGAAGGAGTGTTCGGTTTGCAACGCGGTTTCAAGAAGGCTGGTGCGCGCACCATCATCATGAGCCTTTGGCCAGTTGACGACAATGCTACTCTGTTGATGATGACCCAGTTCTATGCAAATCTTACCAAAGGCATGACCAAGCGCGAAGCTTTCCTTGCTGCACAAAACAAAGTCAAGACAACTGCTGGATTCGAGAATCCTCGGTACTGGGCAGCATTTATTATGCTTGACGGTAACGAATAAGGGCGGAAAGGCTTTCAGCCTGTCTGCCCGTTAGCATGTCGCTCTTTAATCCGTTAGCACTTGTATTTTGTACTGCTGTCGGTATTGTTTGTTGTGCCTTTGTGTTGGCGCTGCAATGCGTCGAGGTCGTACTCGTCGTATTTGCGTGGCTGGCTTTCGTCGAGGTCCATGTATATTTCCAGAAGTTCCGAATATTTTATAGGTATTAGCACAACCTCGTCGATACAAGCTGGAATAAGTATTGTTTCGCCTTCATTGAGGATTTCTTCGCCATTTGCAGTCTTAACGTTTACTTGTCCGTGCACGCAGTGGTAAATCACAAACGAGTCGGTGGCGCTGTAGTCCTTCAATAACGAGTTCATTACTGGCAAGTAGTTGGCTGTGAAATACTTGCATTTTACTATTTGGTTCGAATGGTCGGGGATACGGTTAAAGTCAACCGGATTTTTCTCGTTTTTCTTGTAGTCGATAACATCTACAGCATATTGTGTGTGAAGTTCGCGGTTGCCACGGTTGTAATCGTATATACGGTATGTGATGTCCGAGGTTTCTTGTATCTCTACCACTGCAGTTCCTGCGCACATTCCGTGTACGCGTCCTGCAGGTATGAAGTAGAATTCGCCAGTTTTCACATTCTGGTATTTCAGCAGGTTTTCGAGGTTGCCGTCCTGTATCGACTGCAAAAGCTCGCGTTCAGTGGTATCGCGGTTGAAACCGTCGATAATTTTTGCATCCTTGTCGGCTTCGAGTATATACCATGCTTCGGTCTTTCCGCGTGCATTGTGCAGTTCGGCTGCTGTTTCGTCGTCGGGATGAACCTGTACCGAAAGGTTTTCCTTGGCATCTATTATCTTAAGCAATATCGGGAACTCGTAACCGTATTCCTCGAGAACCTTGTCGCCGACAACCTCTTCGAGATAAACCTCTATTATTTCCTGCAAGGTATTTCCTGCAAGGAAACCGTTTGCTACTACCGATACATCGTCTTGTACTCCCGATATTTCCCAGCTTTCTCCGCAATTTTCGGGCACCTTGCTGTCGTTCTTAATTCTGCGTATTTTGTCGCCGCCCCAGACTTTAGTCTTGTATATCGGCTTGAATTTCAATGGATAAAGCATAATGAATATTTTTTTAAGTAATTTTTATTTTCCCCCGAATTCCATCAGGTAAGTCTTTATAAACTCGTTGATTCCGCCGTCGAGTACCGCCTGCACATTGCCAGTTTCGTAGCCTGTGCGCAAGTCCTTCACCAACTTGTACGGTTGCATCACATAGTTGCGGATCTGTGAACCCCATTCTATTCTACGTTTTTGTCCCTCTATGCGGTCACGCTCTTCTTGTTGCTTGCGTAGTTCGAGTTCGTAAAGTTGTGATTTCAACAGACGCAAAGCATTTTCGCGGTTCTTGAGTTGCGAACGAGTTTCCATATTTTCGATGACTATGCCCGTTGGAATATGTTTCAGTCGCACAGCTGTTTCAACCTTATTTACATTCTGTCCGCCAGCACCGCTGCTTCGGAAGGTGTCCCACTCGATGTCGGCAGGATTTATTTCTATATTAATGGTATCGTCAACCAACGGATATACGAACACAGATGCAAACGAAGTATGGCGCTTGTGCGCAGCATCGAAAGGCGAAAGCCTTACAAGGCGGTGCACGCCGTTTTCTCCTTTTAGGTATCCATAGGCGTATTCGCCCGACAGGCTCATTGTAACCGACTTAATACCCACACTGTCACCATCCTGGCGGTCGATGAGTTGTACCTTGTAGCCATTGTCCTCGGCCCAGCGGGTGTACATGCGGTATAGCATGTCGGCCCAGTCGTTGCTTTCGGTACCTCCAGCACCCGAATTTATGTTAAGCACGGCATCAAGCACATCTTCCTCGTTGCCAAGCATATTCTTGAGCTCGAGATTCTCAATAACCGATATGCACTTTCCGTATTCGGCATCCATTTCGGCTTCGGTAATGTCGCCCGACTTGAAGAAATCGTACATCACCTCGGTGTCCTCATACTTCGACGCAACGGCATCGTACTCGATAACCCACTTCTTTACATCACTGATTTTCTTGAGAGTTGCTTCGGCAGCTTCGGGATTGTCCCAGAAGTCGCCCGCTTCGGTTTTCTTGTTTTCGGTTTCTACAAATTCACGCTTGGCATCTATGTCAAAGATACCTCCTCAGAGCCTCTACGCGCTTGCCGGCTTCTTTAATCTTCTCGAGTGTTACCATTAAGTTTAATTTTGATGCAAAGATAATGATAATTTGCGATTTGGGATTTTACAATAGAGAATTTGGTAAATTATTTCCGTTGACATTTGTAGCAGAATTGTATGGAACTGGCTCATTTTTATTGTTACGAGTGTTAATGTTTTGTTAAGACGAATAGTGCCGTGCAACGAAATAAAGTTTTTAATTGTCTAACCAACGAAAATAAATAGTTGAGCAATGAAAAAGACTGCATTCGCCATATTATTTTTGGTAACCACAAATGAAAGAGTTTTTTATTTAGTGAGAAAATGACAGCAGTGTAATATGTGAAACCCTATGGAAAATGATAACGAAAGTATTTATGTAAGTCCTAGGCAATAATAAGCGATTTTTTACATTCAAATACATTCAAAATACGTAATATACAGTCTTGCCAGAGATTGTAAAAACATAAAATAAATACTTGGAATGAACCAATAGGGTTTTCACATATTATATATATTATCAAAGCTCGACTTCCTATTTCTAATCCGATGAAAAGTTTTATCGAAAATACATCAAAATGTACAACAAATACTATTCATAATCTTAATAATCAGGCCGTATAGATAATTTCAAAAAAGCTATTCCAAATATCAAAAATCTTTTGTAATTTTGAACGAATATTTTTTCATTTTTAAACGGTTGATTTATAGGCAAAAACAATAAAATATATAATGGGAAGAAAGATAAAATTCTGTTTGGTTTACAGGGATATGTGGCAGTCGGCTGGAAAATACGTTCCACGCGTTGACCAGCTGAAGGAGGTTGCTCCGGCGATAATTGAGATGGGATGTTTCTCGCGTATTGAAACCAATGGCGGTGCATTCGAACAGGTTAACTTACTTTATGGTGAAAATCCTAACAAGGCTGTCCGCGAGTGGACAAAGCCTTTCAACGAGGCAGGCATAGAGACTATGATGCTCGAGAGAGGTCTTAATGGATTACGTATGTATCCTGTGCCAGCCGATGTCCGTAGGCTCATGTACAAGGTGAAGAAAGCACAGGGCGTCGATGTGGTACGTTCGTTCTGCGGTCTTAACGATACACGCAACCTTGAGTTGTCGGTAAAGTACGCCAAGGAAGCAGGAATGATTTCGCAGGGCGCGTTGAGTATAACCCACTCTAAGATTCACACAGTGGAATATTATATGAGTGTGGTCGATAAGCTAGTGGAATTCGGTGCCGACGAAATTGGACTGAAGGATATGGCAGGTGTTGGTCGTCCCGTAACATTGGGCAAACTTACAAAGGCTATCAAGGATAAGTATCCTCACATAGTTGTCCAGTACCACGGACATTGCGGACCTGGTTTTTCACCAGCTTCGATGCTCGAAGTGGCTCGCAACGGAGCCGACATCATCGATGTGGCAGTAGAACCTTTGTCATGGGGAAAGATTCATCCAGATGTAATAACAATTAGGGAAATGCTTTACGATGCAGGTTTCGATGTCCCCGAAATCAATATGAATGCCTACATGAAGGTTCGTACCCTCAACCAGAAATACATGGACGATTTCTTGGGATACTTTATGGAATTGAAGAACAGACAAAGTTCGTCGTTGCTTGTAAGGTGCGGTCTTCCGGGCGGAATGATGGGTTCGATGATGTCCGACCTCAAGAGTATGCACAGTGCTATCAATGTATCGTTGCAGCAGTCGGGCAAACCTACAGTTTCGATTGACGATCTTTTGGTTCAACTTTTCCAGGAAGTAGAATATGTATGGCCTAAGCTTGGCTATCCGCCACTGGTAACACCCTTCAGCCAGTATGTCAAGAATATTGCCCTTATGAACATTTATGCAATGTCGGCCGGTCAGCCGCGCTTCTCGATGATTGACAAGGACAGCTGGAATATGATTCTTGGTCGTATGGGTAAGCTTCCGGGCGAACTTGCTCCCGAAATTGTGGAACTTGCAAAGTCGAAAGGCTACGAGTTCTTCACAGGCAATCCGCAGGACGAATATCCCGATGCATTGGATTCGTATCGTCAGGAAATGCAGGTCAAGGGTTGGGACTGCGGTCAGGACGACGAGGAACTGTTCGAACTTGCAATGCACGACCGTCAGTACCGCGACTACAAGAGCGGCATAGCAAAGAAGCGTTTCTTAGAAGAACTCGAAACTGTGAAGAACAAGGAAAGCAAAGATGTTCAGGTTGAAGACGTTCAGGATCCGAAAATCAAGAAAATCAAGTCGCCTAAGACAGGTAAACTTTTGTTTGCTTTCATATCCGACCAGTATAATGTTGGTGATGCTATTTCGGTTGACGAACAATTGTTCTATATAGAATCGAATACGCATTACGAAGTTGTCATATCGAAATATGCTGGAACCGTTGGCAAGCTCTACTGCAGACAGGGCGACTGGGTTCACGAAGGCGATACGATTATGACAATCGTAACGGAATAGAGATTTTAAATGGTAGTGATAAAGGTCGTTCATTCAATGGACGACCTTTTTTTAAATATTTTCAAAAAACTTTCTCCTAACCCAAATAATAAATTTAAATTTGTAGCCACATTTTTTAATTTCGGGTATGAAGCGTAAATTTTTACCACTCATTTTCGTGTGCTTGTCGGCAACGGCCTACGCCCAGACCGACACGACAAAGAACAACGACTATCTTGAAGAACAAGCGGTTCCAACAATAACACTTACCGAATCGGAGATTGAGGAGGGCTCGCAGGACAACGACATCTCAACCTTGCTGCAGTCGTCGCAGGATGTATATGTAAATTCCGCAGGCTACACTTTCGGTCAGGCTCGCTTCCGCTTCCGCGGCTACGACAACCAGAATGCCGAAGTGCTGATGAACGGAATATATGTCAACGATGCCGAAAACGGACGTCCCGTATATAGCAACTGGGGCGGTCTGAACGATGTAATGCGCTTTAAGACAAATACTTCGGGCTTGCATTTCTCCGACTATTCGTTCGGCGGACTTTCGGGAGTTACCAATATTTCAACCCGCGTGTCGGAGTTCCGCCAGGGTGGAAGCGTTTCGTACGCAAACTCCAACCGTTCGTACCGCCACAGGGCAATGGCAGCCTACAGCACAGGCCTTATGGCTAACGGATGGGCTTTCTCGGTGGCAGCATCAACCCGTCTGGCACAAAAATGCTACATTCCGGGCACATTCTACGAAGGCTACGCTTACTTCTTCGGTGCCGAAAAGAAATTCAACGACCATCACAGCCTCGGACTTACCGTTTTCGGTTCGCCGTCGCGTAGCGGAAGGTCGGGCGCAGCAACCGCCGAAACCTACGAACTTCTTGGCACAAACTACTACAATCCCAACTGGGGCTACCAGAACGGCAAGGTCCGTAACGCCAAGGTCGGCTACTACCACCAGCCGCGCATAATCCTTTCGCACTACTGGGACATCGACAACACTATGAAACTGCAGACCTCGGCATCGTATATGTTCGGTCGCGGCGGAACAACAGCCCTCAACTGGTACGACGCTCCCGACCCGCGTCCCGACTACTACCGCAACTTCCCGTCGTACTACGATGACGACGAAAATATGTTCGCCCAGCTTACCAATGAATGGCAGAACGACGAGAACAAAGGCTTGCTCGACTGGGACCACTTCTATTTTGCTAATATGAAAAACCTATATACGGTTACTAATGTGGGCGGAAATCCCAACGATTCAATCACAGGTAACCGCGCAAAATACATCATCGAAGAACGCCGCAACGACATCAGCCGCTTCGACTTCGCTTCGCGCTTGAGCAAGATTTTCACAGACGAAATCAAGATGGTCGCAGGCGTAAACTACATGATGAACCAGACACATTACTTCAAGGTAATCGACGACCTTCTGGGCGCCGACTGGTGGCTCGATGTTGACCAGTTTGCCGAACGCGACTTCAACGACGACAACTACATCCAGAGCGACCTCGACAATCCAAACCAAGTGAAAAAGGAAGGCGACCTCTTCGGCTACAACTACCTCGCAAACATTCACAAGGCAGATGCATTTGCCGAAGCCGAATTCAAATATTCGAAGGTTGAATTTTTCACAGCCTTGAAACTTTCCTACACCGAATACTGGCGCGACGGAAAGATGCGTAACGGAAAGTTCCCCGATGGTTCGTTCGGTGCATCCGACCATCAGCGTTTCTTCAACTATGCTGTGAAGGCCGGTGTAAACTACAAGATTACAGGTCGCAACTTCCTGCTTGCTAATGTGGCATTCCTCACCCGCGCACCTTATTTCCGCAATGCGTATGTTTCGCCACGCACACGCGACAATGTTGTGCCAAACCTCAAGAGCGAGACAATCTTCTCGGGCGACCTCAGCTATTTCTACCGCTCGCCAAACTTCCAGCTCAAGATTACGGGCTACTACACTGAATTCCGCAACGGAACCGAAGGCACAAGCTTCTACCACGACGAGCTTAACACCTTCGTCAACTATATGATGACTGGCGTTAACAAGGTTCACTATGGTGGAGAATTCGGAACCGAAGTGAAGATTTCACCGACTGTAACTGCAACTGCTGCATTGGGTTACGGAAGATATATGTACAACAGCCGTCCGTCGGTAACCATAACTCAGGACAACAGTTCCGAAGTGCTTGCAACCGACCGCACCGTTTACATAAAGAACTACCACATCGGCGGAACTCCCGAACTTGCAGCAACTATCGGTGTCAAGTATTCCGCTCCAAAATATTGGTACATAGGTGCTAACGCAAATTATTTCGGCGAAAACTATGTTACAATCAATCCCGAGAAGCACACTGTTGAGGCTCTCGACATTTTTGTTGTCGGCGACCCGCAGCTCGAAACAATTCTTGGACAGGAAAAGTTGAAAGGCGGTTTCACTCTCGACATCTACGGTGGAAAGTCGTGGAGGATACAGCACAAATACACTATCGGTTTCACTGCAAGTATCTCGAATGTAACTCATAACACCAAGATTGCAACCAGCGGATTCGAGCAGTACCGTTTCGACAAGACCAACATCGACAAGTTCCCCAACAAGTACTACTATATGTACGGAATTAATTACTTCGCAAACCTATATTTCAGATTCTAAAACACTTGCAAGATGAAAAAGATAATTTCCATAATAGTTCCGATGTTTTTTGCAGCCGTGGCACTTGTCTGCTCCTGCGAGAAACCCGATGTTCCAGCAATAACCGAGTTGGACAAGGACCATATACTTACGGTTTCCGACATTTACAAGATGTGGGCCGACAGTGGTGACTACTACCAGTTTAAAGACGACTATATGCTGTTTGGTACAATCACTATGGACGACAGCCACGACAACATTTATAAAGAAGCCTACCTGCAGGATTCCACTGGCGGAATAAATATCTACAAGCTCAGCAAAGCAGGCATGGTAAAGGTCGGCGACCGCGTCCGTATGAACCTAAAAGGCAGCCAGATAGTAAATTACAGCGGCAAGATGGAATTGAGTTTTGTCGATGTCGAGGATGCCACTCTGCAGGTGATACTTCAGGAACCAAATGTACCGATTACTCCAGAGGAAGTTACTATGGCTCAAATTATTGAAAACCCAGCATATTACGACTGCCGTCTTGTAAAACTCAACAATGTGCAGTTTGCGGCAAGCGATACCTCGATGACCTACGCTGTGGAACACGGTTCGGCAACCCAGAACCGCAACATGACAAGTTGCGACGGAAATACACTCGTCGCCCGCAACAGCGACTACGCCGACTTTGCAGGGCAACCTTTGCCAAAAGGTAGCGGAAGCGTAGTAGGAATTATGACACGGTACATTAGGTCTGGCTCAAACGGAACAACAACGACTACCTATCAGATAATCATCCGTTCGACCGATGAAGTGAATATGGAAAACGAAAGGTGCGACTAAAAAATAGGACGATATGAAAAGCATAATCAAGATATTGGCAATAGCAACGGCAATAGTGCCGGCATTTATGTTCAGCGGTTGCATACAGGGCAAGTACGACACTCCTGAAGTAAGCGAAGTGCCTGTTGGCGATACTGTTACAATCACTCATTTATGGGATATTTACGAATCTCTTACAACAGCAATTAATGTACGCGATTCACTTATTGCTACAGATTGTGAATTGTATGACTCGCTTGGAATGATAGATTGGGTAAGATACGATTCGATGATGGCTGCTTGTGGTGGAAAATACCAGTTTAAAAAAGACCATTCCGTTTTCGGCTACATAACTATGTCCGACAAGATTGGCAACATCTATAAGTCGGCTTATCTGCAGGGTGGTGCCGATGACGACAAGGCCATTAACTTGCATCTGCTTTCATCTGGCGGATTATACGAAGGCGACTATGTACGCGTAAACCTCAAGGGCTTGGTTCTTGGCGACTACAGCGGTATGATACAACTCGATTCCGTTCATGTTGACAACAACATAGTTAAGTTGGAAACAAGAAGATTCCTCGAACCGGAATTGGTTGACATTGAAAATATTGGCACTGGTTCGTATGTCGGAAAGCTTGTCAAGTTCCGCAAGGTGCAGTTCCAGCAGCAGTATGTTGGTCAGACTTACGCCGACAAGGAAGGACAGAAAACCGTAAACACCTACATCGAAGACGAACTTGGCAACACAATGATAGTTCGCACAAGCGGTTATGCCAACTTTGCTGGCGATACAATTCCCTCTGGAAGCGGTTCACTTACAGCTATCGTAAGCAGATATAATACAGAGTACCAGTTATTTATCCGCAACACCGATGAAGTGCAACTTACTGGTCGCAGATTCGGCGATGTTGACGAAATCTTTGAAAACAACTTCGATGCATCACCTGCCGGGGAATTTGCCGATGCAGGATGGCAGAACAATGCCGTACAAGGCTCTGCAAAGTGGATGTGTCAGGCTGCTACCGATGGCAACATACTTAGCATCAGCGGAAACAATGGCGAACAGAACGAAACTTGGCTTATTACTCCCGAAATTGCACTTCAGCCTAACTCGTACCTCAGTTTTAAGACCAGAATGTTGACCGCTGGAAATACTCTGACAGCCATGATTTCTACCGATGGTACAAACTGGACACCGTTGCCCGCCAACATTGCAGTATCGACCGACTGGGCAATCTCCGGCGATGTTAGCCTTGCACAATATTCGGGCAACATTCGCATAGCTTTCAAGTTTGAAAGCCCTGTAGGAGTTGCAGGAAAGTATTTCCTAGACGAAGTAAAGGTTTTTACTAAGTAATTTGCAATCAGATACTTGCATACATAAGTAAGGATAAATCATTGAAATTTATCCTTCGTTGGTAAATTATACCCATAAATGAACCATTTTTTAAAAATTCTCGTGGAAATATACCTATAAATATAATTTGGACATAATTTTTAACCATTGAATAATAAAAATTATTAACTTGCCTTGCTATTTTTAAATTAAAATTCGTATGAAACGACTATTATTATTAGTGGTCATCTGTGCAATGTGCAGTTTAGCATTTTCGCAGAACGGGCGTATCCCGCTGACCCCAACGGCAACAAAGAGTGGCTCGCTTCAATCCAACAGCATGTCGGGATTTAGCACCACGTTTTCATTCTGCTCCATCGAGAGTCAGGCCATTTCTAACGAAAAGGGCAATTTCTCCGAAATCTACATCGACGGTTCGTTCCCATACGGCGAAGTCGGTTCCCCATCACTTCCAATGATTACAAGGATGATTGCAATCCCGCAGGGTGCAACACCAGTAGTCACGGTAAACGGATATTCCGAATCGGAATACGCGTTGACCGACTACGAC
>JAEEGH010012124.1_pt1 | contig 19431 bp, 14 predicted proteins | sample 9134181 | NCBI WGS metagenome assembly JAEEGH01 (sample SAMN16246544, study PRJNA631951) | gut metagenome | biome: gut microbiome; feature: rumen; material: DP-attached | host: Bos | place: Iran: Karaj | collected 2018-10 | reverse complement strand
CAACCACCTTTTTCTGGAACGGTATGTCTCATCAGTATGCCAAGCACCCTATCAACATTATAGACACCCCAGGTCACGTTGACTTTACAGTTGAAGTAGAGCGTTCAATGCGTGTTCTTGATGGTGCAGTAATGGTGTACTGTGCTGTAGGCGGTGTTCAGCCTCAGTCAGAAACTGTATGGCGTCAGGCTAACAAATATCGTGTACCTCGCATTGCGTTTGTCAACAAGATGGATCGTACCGGTGCCAACTTCTTCAGAGCTGTTGAACAGATAAAGACAAAGCTTCATGCAGTGCCTGTACCTCTTCAGATCCCTGTAGGAGCCGAAGATAACTTCAAGGGAGTTGTGGATCTGGTTAAGATGAAGGCTATCAACTGGCATGAAGAAAACCAGGGTGTTACCTTTGATTATGTTGATATCCCTGCCGAACTGAAGGATAAGGCTGAAGAGTACCGCCAGATTCTGGTAGAGGCTGCTGCAGAGGCCGATGAGGCTCTCATGGAGAAATTCTTCAACGGTGAAGAACTTTCCGAAGAGGAAATCAAGAAGGCACTGCGTCAGCGTGTTCTCAACAATGAGATCGTTCCTGTAACCTGCGGTTCTGCATTCAAGAATAAGGGTGTTCAGGCTATGCTTGATGCCGTTATTGATTATCTGCCTTCTCCTGCTGATGTCCCTGATGTCAAGGGTGAAACTGTCGACGGCGAGCCTTCAAGCCGCAAGGCTTCTGACGATGAACCTTTCGCAGCTCTGGCATTCAAGATTGCTACTGATCCGTTTGTCGGTAATCTTACCTTCATCCGCTGCTACTCTGGTATCGTAAGACAGGGTGATTTTGTATTTAATCCAGTTAAGCAGAAGAGAGAAAGATTCGGCCGTATCGTACAGATGCACGCCAACAAGCGTCAGGAAATCACAGAAATCCTTGCCGGTGATATCGCTGCTGCAATCGGTCTCAAGGATGCTACAACCGGTGATACTCTCTGCGATGAGTCAAAGCCGATTATCCTTGAAAAGATGGATTTCCCTGAGCCTGTTATTTCTGTTGCTGTTGAGCCAAAGACCAAGAACGATCAGGAGAAAATGTCTCTTGCTCTCAATCGTCTTGCTCAGGAGGATCCTTCCTTCAGAGTTCATACTGACGAGGAATCCGGCCAGACAATCATTGCAGGTATGGGTGAACTTCACCTTGATATCATCGTTGACCGTATGAAGCGTGAGTTTAAGGTTGACTGCAATGTAGGCAAACCTCAGGTTGCATACCGTGAAACCATTCGTAGCAAGGTTGAGTATGAAGGCAAGTTTGTCCGTCAGTCTGGCGGTCACGGTCAGTATGGTCACTGCTGGCTTCGTCTTGAGCCACTCGAGCCTGGCAAGGGTTACGAGTTTGCAAGTGAAATTGTGGGCGGTGTTATTCCTAAGGAATATATCCCTGCAATCGACAAGGGCTGTCAGGAGCAGGTTGCAGGCGGCGTTCTTGCCGGCTATCCTGTTGTTGATGTCAAGGTTACCGTATTTGACGGTTCTTACCATGAAGTTGACTCCTCCGAACTTGCATTCAAGACTGCAGCTTCCATAGCGTTCAAGGGGGCATTTAAGAAGGCAAATCCTGTTCTTCTTGAACCGATCATGAAGGTTGAAGTTGAAACTCCTGAAGATTACATGGGTGACGTTATCGGTGATCTGAACCGTCGTCGCGGTATTGTTGAAGGAATGGAAGATAATTCCTCCGGCGGCAAGATCATCAACGCTCTGGTTCCTCTGGCTGAAATGTTCGGTTATGCTACCGATCTTCGTTCTCAGACTCAGGGCCGTGCCTCCTATGTAATGGAATTCGGCAAGTATGCTGAAACTCCGCAGGCGATTGCAGATTCTGTTATTGAAGCTCGTCAGAGCAAGTAATTGATATGACTGTACCGGATTGTCCATGCCGGTACAGTTTAGTAAATTTGAAATTTAAGGAAAAAAAATGGCAAAGGAAAAATTTGAACGTACAAAGACCCACGTAAACGTAGGTACTATCGGTCACGTTGACCACGGTAAAACAACTCTTACCGCAGCAATTACCAACGTTCTTTCAAAGAAGTTCGGCGGTGAGGCAAAGGCATTTGATCAGATTGATAATGCACCTGAAGAAAAGGCTCGTGGTATCACCATCAACACCTCTCATGTAGAGTATGATACAGAAACCCGTCACTATGCACACGTTGACTGCCCGGGTCACGCCGACTATGTAAAGAACATGATCACCGGTGCCGCCCAGATGGATGGCGCTATTCTCGTAGTAGCAGCAACCGACGGTCCTATGCCACAGACCAGAGAGCACATTCTTCTTGCCCGTCAGGTAGGTGTACCATATATCATCGTATTCCTGAACAAGTGCGATATGGTAGATGACGAGGAACTTCTCGAACTGGTAGAAATGGAAGTACGTGAGCTTCTTTCTTCCTACAAGTTCCCAGGCGATGAAACTCCGGTTATCCGCGGTTCAGCTCTGAAGGCACTTGAGGGTGATCCTGCATGGGAAGAGAAGATTGTAGAGCTTGCAAACGCTCTTGATACCTATATCCCAGATCCAGTACGTGATATTGATCATCCGTTCCTTCTTCCAATTGAGGATGTATTCTCAATTTCCGGCCGCGGTACAGTAGTAACCGGCCGTGTAGAGAGAGGTATTGTACGTGTAGGTGACGAACTTGAAATCGTAGGTATCAAGGAAACCGCAAAGACCACATGTACCGGTGTTGAAATGTTCAGAAAGACTCTTGATGAGGGCCGTGCAGGTGAGAACGTAGGTGTTCTTCTCCGCGGTACCAAGAGAGAGGAAGTAGAACGCGGCCAGGTGCTTGCAAAGCCAGGTTCAATCACTCCGCACACCAAGTTCGAATCAGAAGTATATATTCTGACCAAGGATGAAGGTGGTCGTCATACCGCATTCTTCAAGGGCTATCGTCCACAGTTCTATTTCAGAACAACAGATATCACCGGAACCATTGAACTGCCAGAGGGCGTAGAAATGGTAATGCCAGGCGATAATGTTCATATGAACGTAACTCTGATCCACCCAGTAGCCATGAACGAGCAGCTTCGCTTCGCTATTCGTGAAGGCGGTCATACTGTAGGTGCCGGTGTTGTAGCCAAGATCATCGAGTAATACCAGTTTTTTAGAAACTGTTCACTGGGGGGCTTATGCTCCCCTTTTTGCTTTTCAGTCCTGGTAAAAAGATTTGTGCTGAATTCTCTTTTTTTGTACGTTTTCATTCGTTTGTTTTTTATGCCTGTCAAATATCGATTTTTTCATTCTTTGGATTTAAAATGAATCGTTTGTTGAGATACATGCCGGATTCAATTTGTTTTTAGGGAATATCGTTGAATGAAGAGCAAGGATCTTTTTTTTTAATAGGTGTTTTCTATACTAATCTTAAAATGTGTGTTATATTCTTTATTAAAAAATAATGTTGTGATTTATTTATAATAATGGTCTATATTTGTCTTGATTGTTTGTAGATGAAAGCTTGAATGAGGATAAGAAATGGCAAAAGGATTAAATAAGGTTTTACTGATAGGTAATGTAGGTCGGGATCCGGTCGTAAACACTACTACGAGCGGACAGCGTGTTGCTTCGTTTTCCCTGGCAACTACTGAAGAATGGAATGATCAGAGCGGCATGAGGCAGAGTAAAACCGACTGGCATAATATTGTTGTGTGGGGCAATCTGGCTGAAATAGCAGGAAACTACGTTCGCAAGGGCAGGCAGATCTATGTTGAAGGCCGCATACAGACCAGATCATACCAGGATAGGAATGGTCAGGATCGCACTGTAACGGAAATTGTTGCAAGTGACTTTATTTTATTGTCATCTGGAAATATGCAGGGTGGTTACCAGGCAGGTGCGGATATTTCCGGAAGAGCCGGAGGCAATACCGGATATAATGATGGCGGGTATCAGGGTACTTTCTCCACATCCCAGGGTGGAGGGTATCAGAACAATTACGGTTCGCAGGGAGGCGGATATGGCGGTGGCATGAACGGTGCTGCCCAGAGAAGTTATCAGGGTGGATCAGGTTTTAATGGCAGAAGCTTTAACTCTCAAGGCGGGGCAGAACAGCCAAACGCCAGTGGTTTCCAGCAGCAGAATAATTACAACAGTTTTAGAAATCAGACAGCCGCCGGAATGCCTCAGGATCGTTCAGATGGATTTGCCAGTCAGGGAGATACACCTGTCACAAGTCCAAATCAGAACGGCGGGTGGCAGCAGAATTCTGCACCTCTTGCACCAAGCAGCAGGGGAAATTCTGCATCAGCATCTCCTTTGCAGTCTGTACAGTCACCTGCTGTTGATAATACAATCAGCAATGCAGTGGCTAGAGCTTCTTCAGCTACAAGTACTTCTATTGATGATGACGAGGATATTCCGTTCTGAATGCAGTTTCCAAAGTGTAATGTTTGTTCGATGATTATTCCGAAGATATCATTCTAAATCTGAATCTTTTTTATTTTTTGAATTTCCCCACTCATTCTCAGGTGGGGATGTCTTTTTGCAGTAAAACGAAATTTGCTATGGATACAAAAAACATTTCCTTAAGAGAATCTGTTTACAATTATGCCGCTCAGAAGTTTTCTGCATATCCTGAGTATCTGTGGAGGCGTTTTCCCAGATATGCGGTTCTACGCAGAAGCAGCAACCGTAAGTGGTTTGCCATTATTATGGATATTCCAAAATGCAGACTAGGTTTCTCTGACAGTGCGGAGCATATGGACATAATGAATGTCAAGGTGAGAAAGGAGCTGCTGGGATTTCATCTTTCTCAGAAGGGAATTCTGCCCGGATATCATTCATCAAGGGGAAACTGGATTTCTGTTGTTCTGGATGGAACCGTTGATTTTAAACAGATTTGTGATCTTCTTGATGCAAGCTATGATAATGTGGGTTCGAGAAGTAAAAGTTCAGCACGTACTTATGTTAAGGAATGGATAGTTCCTGCAAATCTAAGGTATTATGATCTCACAACGGCTTTTGACAAGAGTGATGAGATTATCTGGAAGCAGGGTCGTGGGATCATTGCTGGAGACTATGTATATCTTTACGCTGGAGCTCCAGTTTCAGCGATTCTGTACAGGTGCCAGGTTGTTGAAACAGATATCCCTTACAGCTTTAAGAAGGAGAATCTGAGCATCAATCAGGTTATGAAACTGAAACTTCTGAAAAAATACAAACCTGACGATTTTACCTTCAGTTTAATCAGGAGCGAATACGGCGTTGGTGCCGTAAGGGGAGCAAGAGGAGTTCCTCACAGACTAAGTGCCGCACTTAATTCTGAGAACGACAGCTTGCAACAGTAAACTGTAAATATCACTGTATTCAGTTTTGACTCGTTCCTTTTATTTTTTTGAGCGTATGGTACGTGAAGAGTACCAGGGATGACTGAATTAAAGATTGCTCGAACTGCCTGTGTTCTCGAGACTTTCATCAATAAACCCTACTCCAATTGTATGAACAGCAAATTTCGGATTGTCGATGTTCATGAATCTTATTCTTTCAAAACTTTCCCGATTGTTTCTTCTGATCAGATATCTGTAGGTTATGGTTTTTTCTCTGATTAGATTTTTCTGAACATTTTCCGGATCTGTAAAATACAGGAATCCGTCACGGTATTCCTCCGTAACAAAATTGTGAGCATATCTTGCTATTGCCTCCTGGTAAGGAAAATGATCGCCCTTTTTGAGGATGCAGTTATCGTCATTCTGGGTAAGAATGCATATACCGCTGTTTGAATCCATATTTATGTAATATATGCGGCAGCAGTCGTGAAACATTGATTCAAGCAGGGTTTCTGTCTGCTCATGCAGGGAACTGGCATACTGTTTCAGACTCTGCTTTACCATATGAACTTTGAGACTGAGCTCCTGAAAATCATCAGAGTTCTCTCTGTGCGGAGCCCGGGCGTTTGGAATTATTTCATGGGTTATTTCATTAATATCACGGGCAATTTCATTCAGATCTTCCGATACCGTTCTGAGTTCCCTTCTTATTTTTGATGTTATGATGATAATAAAGACAACCGCTATGAATATTGCGGCAACGCTGTTCAGAAAAATTGATTTTGTCTGTCTTGTTATCCAGTTGTCGTACCATTTTGCATCAAAATCAACTGCTACAATTCCTGCAACTTTTCCTTCCGAGTTGAAAACTGGACTGTAGGCACTGTAGAAGGTGCCCCATTTATCGGTGTAGGACTCCTCATCCACTGCTGCATTTCCCTTGCTGGCTTTATAGAGAGCTTCAGTGTATACAATTGGTTCGCCAAAGATTCCGGGATCCTTGACAGTCGGATCAACACCGAAAACGAATTCTTTTTCTCCTGTTGCTCTGATACAGTATATGTACCTGATATCAATGTTTTTCTGAAAAAAAGCCAGAGTATCACTTATTTTCTGATATGGCGGAGTTCCCTGATCTTCACTTGTCAGTTTTTCCAGAACATCACCATCCAGCATATCGGCTGCCGTATTTGATATATCCAGCATTCGGTTGCTGATAAGAGTTCTTACTACTTCCCTTGAATCGTGAACAACAAGTGCTCCGAGGAGCAGATTGGTTATAAGAAGAATTGCTGATACTATGACAACAAGCTTTATCGTGAGACTTTGCTTTTTAGTATTCATAGGCGTGTACTCCCTGTTAGCGAAGAACCCGGACTGCTGTGGTGAATAACGTTATTTTATCCGGAATATTCTGATATGACATGCCGGCAGTCATGCAACTGTCTGAATATGTGGTTATCCTGCTCTGCTGTCTGTCAGCCATGTTTCGAATCCGGGATTAGCTCTTCCCTTCCTTTGTAAATGCTTCAGATCAGATCCCATCCTACGGCAGTCCCTTTTTTTACATCCCGGGTGACCTTTCTGCCTCTTACAATATCGATGAATTCAGTGCTGAGTCCGAATCCGGGTCTTATACTTCTCACATCATCCGTTCCTATTGTTTCTCCCTCCTTCATATCCCTGGTAAAATAAAGACTTCTTCTGAAATGCACCGCATCCTTTTCCCCGTTGCTCGGACCGTATCTGACGCTTCCCAGAGCCATATATATGTTTTTACTTTCTTTTACAAGCGTTGTCATTTCATCAGGCTCTATGGAGAATGCGGAATCGACACCTCCAGCGGCTCTTGAGTCTGTAAAATGTTTCTCGATAACTCTTCCTCCGAGGGATATGCTGGCAAGAGCCACTGATATGCCGAGAGTGTGATCTGATATACCCACTCTGGTGCCGAATGTTTCCTTCATATGAGGAATGGTCAGTAAGTTGGAATCCGCAGGGGATGCCGGATAGCTGCTTGTGCATTTAAGCAGAGTTACATCGCTGCATCCGGCACTGCTGGCGGCATTCAGCAGTCTGTCGATATCGGAAATGGTTGCCATTCCAGTTGATACGATCATTGGCTTTCCCGTCGACGCGATAACTCTGATAAGAGGAAGATCCGTATTCTCAAATGACGCAACCTTGTAGCACGGACAGTCCAGACTTTCGAGAAATTCTACAGCAGATGGATCAAACGGCGTACTGAAGCATTTTATGCCAAGCTCTGCCGCCTTTCTGAAGATTTCCTTATGCCACTCCCATGGTGTGTACGCCCTGGAGTAGAGCTTGTGCAGAGATGTGCCGTGCCAGAGACTTGATTTGTCTGCGATAAAAAAATCTCCGTCATCCACATCCAGTGTTATGGTATCCGCAGTGTATGTCTGGAGTTTAAGAGCATTTACTCCGCTCTGGGCGGCAAGCTCCACAATTCTGAGAGCCTTTTCAATTGACTGGTTGTGGTTGCCTGACATTTCTGCAATGATAAACGGTTCATCATTCTCTATGAAGCTCATGTTCTCTCCTTTCTAAAGTGGATGCTCACCACATTCATCTTATACTCCAATTGTTTTTAGAACCTTGATCTTTTTCAAACCTTAAATTTGAATTTGCAAAGAACCTTTGTTTTTGCTGAATACCTGTTCTCAATGTGATAGAATTCAAACAGTTGTTCAGACGGTCATACCATCTGATTTTTCGAAAATCATTCTGTAATTCTTTATTGTTGATTAAAGCAGAATAATCTTGTTTGCATATAATAATCGATAGCTCCTGGAGTTTTTTCAATCATGAAAAATGAATTAGCCTTGGAATTTTCCTGTGTGACTGAAGCCGCGGCTCTTGCTGCATACAAGTGGCTTGGACGAGGAGATAAAAATCTTGCGGATAAGGCGGCTGTCGATGCCATGCGACTCGTTCTTGACAGGGTGAATATTAACGGAGAAATCGCCATAGGCGAGGGAGAAATCGATGAGGCTCCGGCACTGTATATCGGAGAGAAGGTTGGAGCAGGCGGCGAGCCGATTGACATAGCGGTTGATCCCATTGACGGAACAAGAATGACCGCCATGGGGCAGGCTAATGCCGTATCTGTTCTGGCGGCATCTGATCATAACGGATTTCTGCATGCTCCGGATATGTACATGGAGAAAATGATTGTAGGCTACGAGGCGAAGGGTATTATCGATCTTGATCGCTCTCTGGAGAAAAACATAATTTCCGTGGCAAAGGTTCTGGATAAAAAACTTTCTGAACTGACAGTGGTAACTCTTCTTAAGCCGCGTCATGAAGAAGCGATAAAAATAATGCAGGATATGGGAGTCAGGGTTTTTGCAATTCCTGACGGTGATGTGGTTGCTTCAGTCCTCACCTGTATGCCGGACAAAAACATCGATATGCTCTATGCCATCGGCGGTGCACCTGAGGGTGTGATTTCCGCAGCACTTGTCAGAGCAATGGACGGAGATATGCAGGCCAGACTCATACCGCGCAACAAGGTTAAGGGGAAGGGCGGAGATTCAGAGGAGACTCTGAGGATTGCCCAGAACGAAATTGAAAGATGCGAGAAACTTGGCATAGACGTGAACAGAACTCTGTCTCTTGAGGATATGGCAAAAACCGATGAGATTATCGTCTCCATCACCGGAGTGACCAGGGGAGATCTGCTCGACGGAGTCTCCCGTAACGGAGATCTTGCACAGACTGAGACTCTTCTAATCCGCGGCAAGTCAAGGACAGTGCGCCGCATTCACTCAACTCATTTTCTCAGCATGAGATCAGAAGAACTGAGGAAAATAATTCTCTGATGGAAGAGCGGCAAAATGATGTTCGTATCGATAAATGGCTTTGGGCGGCAAGATTCTATAAAACACGTGCAATAGCCAAGACGATGATAGAAACCGGCAAGGTTCTGTACAACAGTCAAAGGGTTAAGACTTCCCGTACTGTAGAGATAGGGGCGGTCATAACTCTGAGACAGGGTTATGAGATGAAAACCGTGGTGGTTCGCGGACTGTCTGATGAGCGCAGGTGCTTTAAAGAGGCCAGTGTTCTATACGAGGAAACGGCGGAAAGTATTGCTCTGAGAGAGAAAAATGCGGAAGCCAGAAGACTTAATACTCTTTTTTCTCCTCACCCGGAGGAAAAACCTGATAAGAAGCAGCGTCGAGAACTGCTTAGACTGAAAAACAGTTTTGGAGAATTAGAATGAATCTTCCTAGTACCCACGACCAACTGAACAGATTTATATTTGATGATCTTGCCGTGCGTGGTGAAATAGTGCAGCTCCATGATGTATATACGGAACTGTTTCATAGCAAGAAATACCCGCTGAGCATCAAAAAAATACTGGCACAACTGACAATGGTCTGCAATCTTCTCACTGTAAACATGAAGATTGAAGGGGATGTTACAGTTGAGATCCGCGGAGACGGTCTTCTGCGTTATGCTTCTGTTAACAGTGACAACAGACTGAATTTCCGCGGCATAGCGAGGCACAACATATCGGATCCAGATTCTGACTGCAGTTTCAGGGAACTTGTTGGCACAAATTCGATCCTGCTTATTACTGTTCATCCGGCAGCCGGCGAGCCCTACCAGGGTATTGTAGATGTTACCGGGTACAGTCTTTCAGAAACACTGGAGAATTATTTTCTGAGATCGGAGCAGATTGAAACCAAGATAATGCTTGAGATTCAGATTTCGGATGAAGAATGCTTCGGCGGAGGAATTATATTGCAGGCTATGCCAAAGCCTGATTCCGGTCATGACGATGATTTCAACACCGTATCTCATCTGCTCAATACTCTTACAAAAGACGAATTGCTTTATCTTGAATCTGACGAGATTCTTTTCAGACTCTTCAATCAGTTTGCTGTCCGTCTGTTTACTGCCATGCCTGTTTCCTACAAGTGTGCCTGTACCAGGGAGAAATGCCTAGTTGCGCTTGAACAGATGGGAACAGAGGAAATTGCCAGAGCACTGAAGGAGTCGGAGCACAATGCCATAATGATGACATGTGCACAGTGCGGTAAGAAATTCACCTTTGATGCAAAGGAGATAAAGGATTTCATCAGCAGGAAGCCCAAGTAGGGAAACATGTCAGAAAAAGAAGAAATAAGATAAAAAAAGATCCGGAATTTTCCGGATCTTTTTTCTATACTTCTTTTCAGACAGCAGTCACTTCTGTTCGCTGATCTGTATTTCTTCTGTCTCAGATTCTTCTTTTTTGTGATCAGCCTTTTGGATTGCTGATTTTTGCATTTTTTCCGAGTCAACACTTCCCAGATATTGCGGAAGATTCAGACCTGCCATTTTTGCCACATCGTGGAGAGGCGGAAGGCTTTTGATCATGTTTGACATAAAGTCAGCAGTGGCAGTCTTCTCGCCGTTTTTGCCTGAACCGGGATCCCAGACTGTAAGCTTGTCAATCTTGATATTGCGGATAGCCTCCGTCTGCAGTTCAACAAGACTGTTGAGTTTTTCGATTATGAGCAGAGTTGCGGCAGAGTCAACATTGTTTCCTGTGCTTCTGATCAGATCAAGATAACCTGCAGCCTTTGCTTCCAGCAGAGCCTTCTGACCGCTGGCCTCGGCATTGTATTTGAGGAGTATTGCATCGGCTTCACCTTTGGCCTTTATGGCTATGGCGTCAGCCTCACCCCTGGCCTCCTGCCTTGCTTTCTCGGCAACTGCTTCGGCATCAATGATGATCTTCTGCTTGTCGATTTCCTGCTTTGCAATCTGATCCGCATTCAGCCTCTGCTTCTCGGCATTGTACTGAGCCTTCTGAATTTCAACCTCAGCTTCGCGTTTTGCAACTTCCGCCTTTCTGAAAGCATCAGCTTCGATTACCTTAAGATCTGCATTTGATTTGGCAATGGTCTGTTTTGCTGTATTTTCGCCCTGTATTGCCTGTGATTCCTGATCTGCCACATAGCATCGCTGGTTTGCTTCAGCCTCCTTGATACCCTTGAGAGCTTCAGCCTGGTTTTTTGCAACCTGGATATCCTTGTCTCTGTTTGCTTCAGACTGACCTATGGATCCAAGCTTATCCTGCAGTGCCACATCGATTTTAGCCTTGTTGACGGCTTCTGCAGCAGCCTTTTTACCAATGCTGGCTATGTAGTCAGCCTCATCGGTAATATCGGTTATGTTTACGTTTACCAACTTCAGACCTATTTTATTGATTTCCGGTTCAACATTGGCCATGATTTTTGACTGGAAGTTTTCACGGTTGCCGTTGATTTCTTCTATGGTAAGAGATGCCACAGTAAGACGCAGCTGACCGATGATAATGGTCTTCGCCATTTCTTCTATGGCGTTGCTGGAAAGATGAAGCAGACTGTCAGCGGCATTCTCAATTACTCCTTCATCTGTAGATATCTGAACTGTAAAGCTTGACGGAACGTTGATTCTGATATTCTGCTGCGACAGAGCTCCTGTCAGAGGAATTGATATGGTCATCGGTGTCAGGCTCATGTAGGCGTAGTTCTGGATCACCGGCCACACGAAGGTACCGCCGCCGTGCAGACATTTTGAGGATCTGCCTTTTCCAATCATGCCGTATACCACAAGGATCTGGTTGGACGGACACTTGCGATATCTGTTTACGAAAAAAATGATTAGGAAAAAAATTATGGCCACCAGAAACGTTAATTTCCATAAAAACGGTAACTTTTCAGATTTTTGATTTTTAATTATGCTCTGGTTAACGTATTTCCTAAGTTAAGTCAGGCGTTAAATTAACCACACAAAAACTATGTTTTTGACTTGTGTGGTCCTCTTTTAACACCGGAATCACTACGCATTTTTCGAGGTTTGGAATCCTTTGATCCAGAAGGTCTGCCTCTCTTTCGTTTAGGCTCCTCAACATACTCACCACGAGCCTTGGCTTCAGCTATGGAAGTTTCACGTTCAATGGTTGCCTTGTTTTTACTTCCTAATTGTCGACCCCGTTTCCTTTTCTGTGTCGTACCAGACTCTGGCATTTTATGAACCTGACTCTGGATCGCTTCTGTTTTCCTGCGTGTGAAATCCAGAGCGATTTCATCAAAGCTGTCCATGTTCATAGAGAATTCTTCAAACAGATTTCTTGCGTTGACAGACATATCTCTGATGAACCTGTAGGTCCGATTTTCAAGGTGCAGAAACGTAATCCTGTCCATTTTTCGAATCATGTCATTTGTGTCCAGACCTTTGCTCTGACATGCAGTCATGATTGTATGTCTCAGAACAGTGGCTGCAAAGCAAATGGCAAACTTTGACATCATGGCGGCATCCGTGTGCACCCTTGTCGTGTCGAATCCTTCCTGTGATTTAAGAATCCGATACTGTACTTCCGAGGCCATTCTCAGTCCATAAATTTCGTATGTTTCCTTTGCTCCAAAATCACGCGAAGACAGCATTGAAAAGAAGCCTCTGTCTCTGAGTGATCTGCGCCATTCTTCATAGTTGCAGACAACACTGAATTTGCCATCCTGATCCTTAGTCACTTTAAGAAAAGATCTGAACTTTGTCGGGATCGTTGGTTCCAATCCCATTGCACATTCTTTCTCTGCCTTTTCTTTTGCTTCGCTCACGGTCAGATTGAAATCGCGCCCTCTGAAACACTCTCTGGTGGCAGAAAAGTACAGATTGATCACACCGGTATCTGGATTCTTTGCCCAAATTTGCGTTGTTCCCGATGTCCCATAGAGTTCTTTACTGTCAATGAGATATTCAGGATTGAAAAACATCTGTTCGCCATTGTTGTCCAGTATTGTCTTATATCCCAGGATATCTCCCGAGATCATGATGACAAAATCAATTTGCAGAGATCTAAGCGTCCTGACCACTTCCACCGTGCAAAAACCTCTGTCAAGTATAACGCCCTCGACATCAAGTCCGTACCCCTTCAGAAAATGAATGATCTTTTGAAAGGCCAGACAATCAACCTTTCCGCCTGGATTGACGAAGTATGAAACCGGTTCTCCACTGCCTGCTGCAACGGCATACATATAAGCGACTATGGGCTTTCCGCTATGGGACTTGTTCTCGCCATATTCTGCATAGTCACTCTCCTGTATTTGACAGTCGTTGTTCGAGCCGTCAATACAGATCCAAACCTTTTTCAGTCCATTTTCAACGCATCTCTTGATCCATCTGTCTCGAAACTCTGTATGCATTTCCTCCGTGAGATCATAAGTAAAAATATTCGAGAGAGTAGCATCGCCTGGAAGTTCCTTTGAAAAAATCACTTCCTTTCTCATTCTTTCAGGAAACAACTGGGTCACATCACGCCGCTCCAGTATTGAATACATGGAATAATCCATGATGATATTGGTGTACTTTGGCCCGTAGGTATCCTGGAGTACCTGGTATAGCCCATTTTTGTACGACGCACCGAGACATAATCCGTACATTCCAACATACATCTCGTATCCCTTTGGATCGTTGAACTTCGAATAAACCTGATCCCATATCTCCGGATACAACTTTCGAAATGTATCATTAGGGTGCATTGTGGATTCTGACGTTGCTACTCCGATAACCGTTCTTTTCTTCGTTACCGGCTCCATCAGGTAAACCCTGGCATCGGAATGATTTATGTATGCCTCATGCGGAATGGGGATTTCCGGGCGTTCTCTGTATACGTGGCTCATAATTATATATTCAAAATCAAAAGTTACCGTTCGGCAACATTTGATTATATCATATATAATTATTTTTGTGAACTCCTTTATCTAGCATAACCCCTTGTCGCATAAGGGTTTGTAAAGATTTTATCGAACATGACAAATAGCAGTTTTAATTACCCAAGTTACCGTTTTTCTAGAAATTAACAATTACATGCTAATTTTGCAAAATGTAAAAGTGTGACTGCAGCTTCTTGAATCTAAATAAAAGTGTGAGAAATCAAACCGTGGAAAGATTCATACTGAAGAAACTTCTGAACTGGAAGAATTCACCCAACCGCAAACCGCTTATTCTGAAAGGCGTGCGTCAGGCAGGCAAAACCTGGGTTCTGAAAGAGTTTGGCAGACGTTGCTACGAAAATGTTGCATACTTTAACTTTGATGAAAATGAAGAACTCAGACAGTTTTTGAGACCTCAAAGAATATAAGCCGCATTTTGCAGAACCTGATGATGGCCAGCGGTCAGAAGATCCTTCCTGAAAAAACACTGATCATTTTTGATGAAGTGCATGACAGTCCTGACGTCATTAATTCATTGAACTACTTCTGCGAAAATGCTCCTGAGTACCATATTGCATGTGCAGGTTCTCTTTTGGGCATTTCTCTGGCAGGACCATCGTCTTTTCCTGTGGGCAAAGTCAGCTTCATGCAGCTTGATCCCATGACTTTTTCCGAGTTTCTGATTGCCAACGGGGACGCAAATCTGGCATCCTTCATTGATAACACTGACAGCATAGAGCCGATTCCCGATGCTTTTTTCAATCCTCTGTACGAGAAACTGAAGATGTATTACGTTACAGGCGGAATGCCGGAAGCTGTGCGGATGTGGACCGAATTACGCGATGTTTCTGCAGTGCAGGAGGTTCTGTCTGATATTATCGGTTCTTATGAACGCGATTTTGCAAAGCATCCCGGAGTCAGTGAGTTTCCGAAGATTTCAATGATCTGGAAATCAGTGCCGTCCCAGCTGACCAGAGAAAACAAGAAGTTTATTTACCTGGCAGTTAAAAACGGAGTCAGAGCCAGGGAATATGAGAATGCTCTGCAGTGGCAGGCAGATGCACGCCTGGTGCATAAAATTTATCGCAGCGCGGCTCCCGGTCTTCCAATGGCCGCGTATGATGATTTGTCTGCATTCAAGATTTATCTTCCAGATGTGGGAGTTATCCGCCGCCCGGCACAGTTGGCGCCGACGGCTTTCGGGGAAGGAAACCTGCTTTTTACCGAATTTAAGGGAGTTCTGACAGAGAATTTTGTTCTTCAGACCTTAATTACCCAGTTTGAAGTTGTTCCACGGTACTGGAGTCAGACCAATCCCCCTTACGAAGTAGATCTTCTGATCCAGCGTGAGAATGATATTTTTCCGGTTGAGGTAAAATCAGAAGCCTGTACTTCAGGGAAAAGCCTCAGAAAATTCAGGGAACTCTTTTCTGATGCTGTCAGACTTCGGATACGTTTCTCTCTCGATAATCTGAAACTGGATGATGACGTCCTCAATATTCCGCTCTTCATGGCAGATGAGACAGATCGACTGATAGAACTGGCTCTGGAAAAGAGAGGAATCAGTTCCTGAATTAATGCCGTGTTTATTTCCCGTCGTGGAAACTTGTCAGGGCAGCTCTTTCCATTTCCGGATAACCTCGCTCATTTTTTGCAAGTTCAAAAGCCCGGATCATGAAAGACATGTTGCGGGCGAGGTTGCGCATTGTCTGCAGTCCCTCCAGATCCTTTTTAACATCCTCAGCAGTAAAGCCGTGGACCTGATTCCAGTAGGTGCTGGATGCGATCGGCATGCAGCTTATCGTGAAATATTTATTGAGCACATCGAATGTTGCCGTGTTTCCTCCTCTTCTGCAGCTGACTACAGAGGCACCGACCTTCATCTGTTTGCTGAAACTTGAACTGCTGAAGAACAGACGATCAAGAAAACTGAGAAGCGTGCCGTTAGGAGATGAGTAATATACCGGACTGCCGATAACAAGTCCGTCGGCGTCTCTGAATTTCTCAGCTGTACTGTTTACCAGATCGTCAAAGGTGCATTTGCCCTGTGTTCTGCATTTGCCGCAGGCTATACATCCTCGGATATCCTTGTTTCCTACGTGGATCAGCTCTGTCTCGATTTTTTCCTCATCAAAAATTCTGATCATTTCCTGAAGGGCGGTGGCGGTACATCCTTTTGCATGGGGACTGCCGTTAAGTAATAAAACTCTTGCCATAATGTTATTCTCTGTTGTTAAGACTATCTGTGATTATAACTGCTGACGATTTTACAGGATCTAAAGCACATCACATTAGTTTAATCTGCAGCGTTGTTCTGGTGTTTCCGGATGATTGTGCCTGCATGATAAAAAAAAGAAACCGTTTCCGGCTTCTTTTTTTGTGGATGACTGCATGCTGCGACTATCAGCTTCTTTTTCTGAATATTCTGACAGCAGCAAACAGTGACATAATTAACAGTGCCGGTAATGGCATGGATCCTGAGCGTTTTTTCTTCTTTTCACCATAGGTGATTTCAGGTCTGCTGTACTCAACTACATACTCTTCCGGAATGTCATATTTATCTTCCGTCAGATCGAACTTGTCTGATGTAAGAAGAATTTCAACATTGGTTGGATTCCTGTAGTTTGCCCAGTCTTTATAACTGTCGTATCTGTAGGCATTTGCAATGATTGTGTTGTTGTCATTGATATCGCCCACATTGTAAATGTAGTAGTACTTGCCGTTGATCTCGCAGGTATCATCAGTGCAGATCAGATCATTGACGGAATAGAACTTGTCAGTATTGTAGTTGTAGAGATATACATCTCTCTGACGCGGATTGCCGTTTACAACTGATTCCTGAGAATCCCTGTTGTCTGATACTCCCACAATGAGATTATTGTTGTTGATTGCAACGGCACGGTTGGTTGCACCGTAGAAAGGAAGATTCTTAACCGGAGTTGTTGTCTCGTTTTTTGTTACGTCAAAAACGAACATTTCGATCGGATACGCACGGTTTTTGAGAGCATTGTATCTTGCATTACCGACAGCGATACCTTTTTCGTTTGCATCAACAAACCATGTGGAGCCGAAGTGCTTGTCACCCTTTCCCGGACGATCAAGACCGTTTGGTCTCATGTAGTCGGAAACTTCTGAAAACGCTCCGTCACTGTATTTGAATGACCAGTAGGTGGCAAGGTTTGATGAGTCTGCACCTATATCGGCAGTTGCGGAATAACCAAGGGCATAGTAGGTATCATCAATTTTGATGATTTTTCTGATGTCTGCCGTACTTATTTCATCCTTGTCGGCATCATCATAATGGTTCAGAAACTGCGTTGCCTTTACTTCATTGTCCTGAATCAGCCAGAGAACTGCTCTGTTGTGAAATCCGGGACAGTTGAGCATGTTGCTTCTGAAGGCATCCTCGTTATATCTTTCATAACAGTAGTGATAACGTTCGTTTTTGGTTATCAGAGTTTCAGAGGCGGCTCCGCCGACTATGAGAGTACCGTCATCTGCTGTAAAGGATTCCGATGCCTGGCCGTGACCCAGGTCGGAAAGTTGTATCATATCGCCGTTGTTCCATACAACCGGGAATCTGGCACCGCTTTCGTATGTGCGCTCCCTGTTGTCTATCCAGCCGACAATTACGCTGCCGTCATCGTTGATGTTTCTGCGGTAGCCGTCAAGATTGGATGAGTAGTCGCCTCCGCTGAGCAGCGATGCCGTGTATGGAAGATTATTTACAAGAGCGTGAAAGAAACTGTGACCTCTCTGATCATCTTCGTTTTCACTGTCATAGAATGCATCACAAACCTTGGAATCGTAGAAGCAGCCGGGAGAATAGGAAAAACGGTCGCTCAGATCGATTTCTGTCGGTATGGAGTCAAAGTAACTCCACCAGTCATATTCCTGAACGATGGAAAGGTATTCATCACTCTTCTGAGCCAGTTTGTAGCCGTATTCCTTTGTATCGTTTGAAATTTCTGTTATCTGAAAAAAAGGATCTTCGGCAGCCGATGCGGAAGAAGAGATGCCTGCAGCCACAACTGCAGCAAGACAAGTCCATTTGAAATTAATCTTCACTTTAGTTCCTATGTATTGTGATCAATCTAGCAGTGAATTATACAACAATAGATTAATATGTCGAATAAAAACATTTTGTTGATTTCAGACAGACAGTTTCGTTTGTAGGATAACTGAAAGTGGGATCCTTGAAGCAGTCAGGACAGTTTGACAGTTTTCGGTGAATAAATTATCAACTCAAAAATACGCAGAGCTCATGCATAGGATGGCTGAGGATATGCCGGATGATTAAGAATACTGAATTGTCTGTTCCATATGGTCTGTCAGCCTTTTTGATATTTAACTTAAGACAGGAAGTGGGAGAATGATTATGGAATGTTATAGCAAACCCCTATTTGATCTACCGAGGAAATGGATAAAGTGTGCTCGAAATAGAAATATTGGATGGAATGATATTTCTCTCGCAGGGCAAAAAGACGAAACGCAATTAAAGACTTTTTTAGATGGTCAAATAGTTTCGAATTTTTGGCCTGAATTGTCCGTTGAAGACTGGCGCGATATTGTATCACTTGAAAAAACAGCAGAAGAGAACACAAAATTTATTGATATCAGCAGAGGAACTGCACTTATCTATGATTACAGACAGGATAATGCAGTGACAATTCCTAATGATGAACACTCATCATGGCAGTTGTACAGGAGTAAGCTGTTAAAAGGTGGGTTTAAACAGGACTCTGTTGATGAAATAGAAAGATCTACGATTAAAATATTAAAGCGACTTTGTATCGACACTGTGAAGACAGATCCGATCAAAGGTCTTGTTATCGGAAATGTACAGTCTGGCAAGACGGCTAATATGGCAGCACTTATGGCTATGGCGGCTGACTGGGGATGGAATATGTTTATTATTCTGTCTGGAACCATTGATAATCTAAGAGAGCAGACACAGACCAGATTGTTTAATGACTTGAATCAGCAGGGGAATTTGAATTGGAGGGTTTTGGAACACCTTTCCAAAGGTGTGGATATTGCTCAGAAGGCTCAGAATTTACATTTTGAAGATTCAGCTAAAGACAGATATTTTACTGTATGTCTGAAAAACTCAGCTCGTCTTAGACATCTGATTCAGTGGGCACAGGCTGACAAAAATAAGCAAAGGCAGATGAAAATCATTGTTATAGATGATGAGGCAGATCAGGCTGGAATCAATACCGCTCGCGTAGATGCAGAATATGAGGAAAGAAAGAAGATTAATGGTCTTATTTGTTCTCTCGTTAATGGCAAAAGTGAAAATGGTAAAGACATAGATACGAAGTATCAAGCAATGAATTATATAGGATATACGGCTACCCCTTATGCAAACATCTTGAACGAAGCAGGTGAGG
>JAEEGH010012122.1_pt1 | contig 19436 bp, 6 predicted proteins | sample 9134181 | NCBI WGS metagenome assembly JAEEGH01 (sample SAMN16246544, study PRJNA631951) | gut metagenome | biome: gut microbiome; feature: rumen; material: DP-attached | host: Bos | place: Iran: Karaj | collected 2018-10 | reverse complement strand
ACTACAAGTCCTCAAAGGCATCGACCTCCACATCGACCGTGGCGAGATAGTCAGCATCGTAGGCCCTTCCGGCGCCGGAAAGACCACCCTGCTGCAAATCATCGGCACCCTCGACCGCCCTGACCAGGGTACTGTATGTGTCGATGGCATCGACACAACCACCCTTAGCCAAAAGGCCCTCGCCGACTTCCGCAACCGCCACCTCGGCTTCGTCTTCCAGTTTCACCAGCTGCTCCCCGAGTTCACGGCCCAGGAAAATATCATGATTCCGGCCTATATAGCCGGCACCTCGCAGAAGAAGGCAAAGGAAAGGGCGAAGGAACTGCTGCAGTTCATGGGACTCAGCGACCGCGCCACCCACAAGCCCGCCGAACTGTCGGGCGGCGAGAAGCAACGCATCGCCGTAGCCCGCGCCCTTGTCAACAATCCCGCCGTCATCCTGGCCGACGAGCCTTCCGGTTCGCTCGACACCAAGAACAAGCAGGAGTTGCACCAACTCTTCTTTGATCTCCGCGACCGCTTCGGCCAGACTTTCGTCATCGTCACCCACGACGAGCAGTTGGCCACGCTCACCGACCGCACCATACACCTCCGCGATGGCCTCATCGAGCCCATAGAACCCACAATCCCCACAAACCCATGATTACCCTCGGCGACTACAACACCCTGCGCATCACCAAGCGCGTAGACTTCGGCCTCTACCTCTCCCCTATCGGCGAAGGTTCACTGAGCAGCGGCGATGCTGCTGCCCCCTACGAGAAAATCCTGCTACCCCAGCGTTACGTCACCCCCGACATGCACATCGGCGACGAAATAGAGGTGTTCCTCTACCTCGACCACGACGAACGCATTGTGGCCACCACCGAGCACCCCATTGCCAAGGTTGGCGAGTTCGCCTACCTGGAATGTGCCTGGACCAACGAGTACGGCGCCTTCCTGAAGTGGGGACTCATGAAGGACCTCTTCTGTCCCTTCCGCGAGCAGAAGCAGCGCATGGAGCGCGGCAACACCTACTACGTCTACATCATGGAGGACGAGAAGACCCACCGCCTCATGGCCACGGCAAAGGTGGAGCGCTACCAGCACACCACAGGCCGCCAACGCGCCCTCGACTTTGCTGAGATTCTGCTCCGCTACCTCCAGGACAACAACGGTTTCTGCAACCTCAACGACCACTCTCCCGCCGAAGAAATAGCCGCCCGCTTCGGCGTCTCCAAGAAATCGTACAAGCAAGCCATAGGCGACCTCTACCGCCGCCGCCTCATCACCATCGCTGACGACGGCATACACCTCCTGTAACAAAAGTAGCATTTCAGGGTGTACGGGTGTAACGACGCCGATGTACAAAGGGCATACACCCTGTTTGGGAGGGTGTAATGGATGTAACGAGGGTGCTACGACTAGGGCATCAGGTATCATCTGCCCTGACGGCCAAACACCCCCAATAAGCTGACTTGGACTTTCCCTAGGGTAAACTGGAGGTTTCCCTAGGGTAAACCGAAAGCTCCACGGGGTGGAATGTTAGGACAAGTCGTAGGGTATTTATTTGCAGCCATAAAGATGCAATGAAGGATGATATGAGTTCCTACGACCCCTCCTCGAAAATTTAGAAGACAAAACCGCAGAGACTGTAAAACTTTCACAAAAAAGATGCATACATACAGTATATTCGAAGAAGTTTTTGTAATTTTGCATCAAATAAGTATCACATGGGAGCATATATCAATATCGGCAATGCCGGTTTCCAAAGCGCAAGAAACGGTGAATATGTGGACAAGTCTGCACTCATAGCTGTTATCAATGAGACTCTTTTCACTGAAAACCGGTTTAGTTGTGTGTCACGCTGTCGACGATTTGGCAAGTCGATGGCTGCCAAAATGCTCTATGCATACTACGACAAATCCTGCGACTCTCGTCCATTGTTTGCCGACTTAAAAATTGCAAGCGACAAGACCTTTGAACAGCACCTGAACAAATATCCTGTCATATTCCTTGACATAAGTGACTTCGTGACGCGTTATAAAGATGAGAATATCATCAAACAGATGGATGCGAAATTAAAAGAAGACATTAACAAGGCATACGCTGACATACCGATAAACGATGGCGATGACTTGATGGACTATCTTATCCGTATTGCAGACTCCACCGCCCAACGATTCATTTTCATCATTGACGAGTGGGATGCCATCTGCCGAGAGTTCGAGTCAGGTACAAAGGTGATGGATGCCTATTTGGACTGGCTTCGACGTATGTTTAAGGGAGGTCAGACAATGCAGGTGTTCGCAGGTGTCTATATGACTGGAATCCTGCCTATCAAAAAATACAAGACTCAATCGGCCATGAATAATTTCAAGGAGTATTCAATGGTGATGCCCGGACGACTTGCTGGAAGCTTCGGTTTTACCAAACCAGAGGTTCAAGCACTATGCCAAAAACACAGCATGGACTTCGATGAGTTCGAAAAGTGGTATGACGGCTATCAACTGGGCGGTGAGCTTTCCATCTTTAACCCAAACTCTGTCATGGAAGCCATTCGTAACGACTGGTGTTCCAGTTATTGGGCCAGTACTGGCGCATACGACACCGTAGCCCAATATATTCGGATGAATTATGAGGGGCTGAAGGATGATATCATCAAAATGCTTGGTGGTGGACGATGCAAGGTGGAACCCACAGGTTTCCAGAACGACATGTCGGATATCAGAAGCAAAAGCGATGTATTCACAGTACTGATACATTTAGGCTACTTGTCGTTTGATCGTGTAAAGAGCGAGTGCTACATTCCCAATTACGAAGTAGCAGGTGAGATGGTGAATGCCATTAAGAACAACAAGTGGGACATCGTGGCCGATGCACTTGATAAATCTGAACAGCTACTACAGGCTGTACTGGATGGAGATGAAGAAGCTGTGGCCGCTGGAGTTAATGCCGCTCATGACGAAAACACCAGTATACTCAGCTATAATGATGAAAACTCTTTGGCCTGTGTTCTTAGCATCGCATTCTATCATGCCAAGAATGACTATACCTTCCATAGAGAGCTGCCAACAGGAAAGGGGTTTGCAGACCTAGTACTGATGCCAAGAAAGCAAGGCAAGAATCCACCAATATTGTTGGAACTTAAAAAAGACCTGTCGGCAGACGCAGCCATCAATCAGATTCACAATAAGAACTACAAGGGTAAAGTGTCACAATATGATGGGCAAATTATCCTTGTAGGTATCAATTACGATTCCAAGTCGAAGAAACACGACTGCAAGATAGAGTTCCTATAACCTACAAATACTTACCTCGCAATCTCAAAAACCTGGCGGGAGGTTCGGATGATGTAGAGGGCAGAAGGTAGCTGGGGGAGGGGAATGGCAAGGGTACCCTGTGTAGTGGCTCGGGCAGTCAGCAGGCACTTTCCTGAGAGGGTGTAGAGGGTGACGTGCTCGTCCGACTGAAGACCAGAAAGGTACAGCGTGCCGTTTGTCATCTTGAAGGCAGGTCCGACCTTGGACGAAGCAACTGATGTCTCTACGGTATAATTACCAGTGATGGTCACATCGTAGGCTGGCATCGTCTCAGGATGTTCATCCCATTCGAAATCGTAACCACTGCGTTCAGGTACTGTGGGCAGCGGTATGGGCGACTGGTAAGTCAGGGAATCCGTCAAGAATACCGTGCCGTCGACCATATAGGTGACCTCATACGTATTGACTGTAAAGCGCCCTGTAACAATTACGTCATGGGCAGGCATGGTCTCAGGCATTTCAATCCAGCCAGAGAACGTATAGCCTTCTTTTACAGGCTCGGCCAACGGGATGATGAGAGAGCCGTATTCCACTTCAAAGGCCTTACATTCCTCTCCGTCCACCTGGAAAGTCAGAAGGTACTGATTGACCGTAAATGATCCGCTGACGTTGACGTTTCCGGCTGGCATGTTCGACGGAATGTCGCTCCACCCGCCAAACGTGTAACCTTCTTTTGCGGGCACATTTTCCGGAACGATAGAAGCACCATATTCCACCTCATACCTGCGATAGACCGCTCCGTCTACCCAATATGTCAGATGATACACTTTCTTGGTGAACTCGACGGCAATATCAACATTTGTAGCGACGGTCGTCTTGATGGCGCAGCTATCATATCCCGACTCATCCAAGGTCTCATGGCCGTTGATGGTCACGCTATGTATTTGCCAACCCTCGTCGGGAGTTACAACCAGTTGGACATCGGTGCCCTTCTCCACCTTAATGGCATTCGCAGCATTCCTGACCTCAATGCTGTCGCAGGTAACACTTCCTTCGCCACGTGCCGTAATCCTCAACGCACAATACTGAATGGGAATCTTTTCGAAGGTGACGCTCAACGTCATGTTGTCGTCCACCCTATCAAGCGTGTACTGGCCATCCTTCACCTGAGCCGTGACCTCATCCTGCCCGACGAATACGTGGGATATCCTCCAACCGTCGTCGGGAATGGCGGTCAGCGTCACCGACGCTCCCTCGTCAACCTTATAAATCTTGGTAGTGTCGGCCACGGCATTGGTAACGTCACCGAGATGAACTTTTCCTGCACCCGTAGCAATGACCTTCACAGCGCATTGATCATGGGTGCCGGGCTTCACAAGAATCATGTCCTGGTCGTCATTGAAAGAGCTGCCATTGGCGCTCAACAGGTTGATATCAAAGAAGCCGTCATGCTGTCCCCGCCAGCCCCAGTTGACATAGACCAAGCCATCGGCATCGCAGCCGTGGACCACGAAAGTATGGCCGTAGGTCTTATCGGGGTTGTTGCGGTTGATACCACTATAGATAACGGGCCGTCCTGCACTGAGTTCGTCGTATATCAGCTGCATCCACTCCTCCTCGGAATAGTCGGCACGTCGAACCTGACGGGTGCCCGACTCGTCGTAGGAGAAGTATTCTATCAGGGCCGGTGCGATGTCATCTGTATTGGCAAGACTCACCGCAATGTCGTAGTTCATCTTCACCGCCATTCCACAGTCGTGCATCAGGACCGACACAGCCTTCGCTGCCTCGTCAAGACCTCCCGCAGACTGATAGGAATATTGGTCGAGCATCACGTCCCAGTTGTAAGTCTCCGTGAAGGTGTGGAACATCCACGTCTGGTAGTTCCACAGAACATAGCGCACGGAGCCATGCCCACGCCGCGGGAAGCGGTGATAGTTCATGACTTGAGCCATAGCCGTAGCCACGCAGCCTGTCATAAACTGATAAGTGTTATCGCCGATGATGTAGCGCAGCTTCGCATTGTATGGATATTCCTGCCCCCACTTCGTAGTCATCAGGGGATCAACTTTTGAATGTTGAACGTTGAACATTGAACGTTGGGCAGGAAGGGCTGTTTCGGCTTTTTCGAGCCACCACTTGAAACCATCGGGCATGGTCTCGGTGAACGGAGTGGTGGAGTAGCCTATCACCGGACGGGCGTGGTCATCGGTTGTAACCACGGCAAAGCCCAAGTCATCGCTACCTATGACCGAAAGGTGCTCATTAGCGAGGTATTCCTTCAAGTCAGAAGCCGAGGAAACGGCTACCGCCGCCCTCGATGCGCTGTTCTGCGACAACACACCGAGTGCGGCGGCTTTCATTTCGTCCTTGGTCCGCTTGCCTGCCTGCAGCCCGACGGCTGAGAACAAGGTCAGGATAAGAACTATGGTTCTTAAATTAACCATTGACCATTGACAATTGACAATTGGCAACCGCATAAGCAGACAATCTCTCACACTCTCATTGGTCATCACAATTATCAATTGTCAATTATCAATTCCCTAAAAGGTCACTTTCTTGCCGTTGACAATATAGACGCGACCCTTCTGCGGCTTGCCGACAATGCGGCGGCCGTTGAGGTCATACCATTTAACATTCGACAATTCATCATTCATCAATTCGAGGATGCCTACAGGTATCTGGGCTTTCTCGTTGTCAACCTTCACGCTGAACGGCTTCAGCTCCTTGCTGACGTGGCAGTCGGCCATCAGTACATGATACGGGGAAGCCAGATAACTGGCATAGTTGTCATCGCCGAACATACCTTCCTCGAAAACAAAGGTGTACGTACCAGCCGTCAGCGTGCCCTCGGCAATCGGAGTGTCGAGTACAAGCTTGTACACGTTCTCCTCATCCTCGGCAGGCTCCAAGTGGCCAGTAACCATCGTCACACCGTCTTCATCTACCACAAAGACGGTCTTGTCGGGATTCACTGTCACAGCGTCCTTGAAGCCTACTGTCAGGGTGTTCAGGGCTGTGTCCATGAAATATTCCCGTTCCTTCTCGCCATCCAACTGGCAGGCCATATCGCCGACATTGAAATCGTAAGTAAAGTCGGCACCCACCAGTACCTTGAACGTCTTACTGGTGGCCTTCACAGGAATTTCCTTGTCAAAGAATCCGTAAGTGAACGCGCCGTCGGCAACTTCCAACGTGTAAGTACCGGCTATAACATTGATTAACGTCATTTGGCAGGCATTCGAGCTGGTCTTCTGGGCAACTATGGGCACTTCGCTGCCATCTTGGGCCTTCAAGCTAATCAATTTGCTATCCTTCAGCGTTACAGGGAACGGAACATCAAACATGAGGGTAACCTCTTCGAGTTTTTCTACAGAACCTTCACCAGGAATACACGTCAACGTGGCTTCAGGAATAACCAAGTCTTCCTCTGCTACTTCCGTAAAGCGGAACGCGGTGGTCATGTCCTCGTCCAACATCATTCCCAAGTTCTTGTCGAGCACAGAGCTATTCATGAATTCCCATACGCCGTTCTCAATGCTGACACGAGAGTAGGCATCCTTGTTACCACCCAGTGTTCCGTAGAGGCTGAACAGCCCGAAGGTTTCCTCTGCACTGACACCCTCGACGGCCAGACGGGCAGGCTTCACATCACACTCATACTGACTATCGAAGGTAGAGAGCGTAAGTGTGCCGTCCACATTGGCTGTCACACGGAACACACCTACCGTCAGGTTCTCGGCATCAGCGGTCAGGCCGACACCACCCTTCTCGTAGGTCACGAAGCCTTCCGCACCCTTCGAATTAACAGCGGTCACGCGGTAGTATTTGCCGTCGGCAGGCTGTTCCACATCGGTCTCAGCGATGAAGGCAGCCATAGCAGCCTCGAACACCTCGTCCTTGCCTTCACCAGCAGCTATTAAGGCCTCCAGTTCGGTACGGCTCTTGCTGTCAGCTGCAGGGGTACCGACACCTGTACGAGCAAGCAACTCCTTGGCAGCCAACAGCGTCTCCTCTGTCGGACGCGGAACCTTAACAACATACTTGGCAGTCACGGCAGCTATCTCATGAGTCAGCTCTGCATAGTCGAACGTGAATGCGCCCTTGTTGACAAGAAGCATATAAGTGCCCGGCTCATCAATGCCGAAGGTAAGGATATACTCATTGGTACTACCCTCTACAGGTGTCACCTCAGGAGTCATCGTGGTCTCACCCTGTACTAACTCTATCTTCGTAGCGTCAGCGAGGTCAACCTTGTCGTACCCATTGAACGTCAGTTTCACTTCGTCGAGCACGTCCACTTCGGTACCACTCTTCGGCGTCAGAGCAAGTTCTACCTGCGGCACGGGGATGTCAGCCTTGTCAACTTCCGCAAACGTAAAGCCGATAGCCTTCATCTTATCGAACGGATCAATACTGAACAAGCCAAATACGCTCTTTGTATCTTCGGTGTTCACCTTCTTGCTGATGGTGACACTCAGCTGTTGCTGTCCATCAGCAGTGGTCAGTACGTATGCACCTTCCTTATCACTCTTCGTCAGCTTCAGCGGCGTAGCCTCGGCTTCACTTTCGACGAGTCCTGTGAGGCTGCCCTGCTGATTGACGTATGCCGTATCCTTAGCAGCCGTGATAGCAATGACATGGTAGTACTTATCAACGGCAGGCATCACTACGTTCGTCTCAGCATAGAAGTCATCCATCGCTTCCTGGAACACTTCGTCCGTTCCGCGACCAGCCTCAACCAAGTTACTCAATGCCTTGCGGGCCTCACTGTCGGCAGTGGGATAACCCAGACCTGCATACTTCAGCAGTTCTGTAGCTTCAGCCAGAACTACCTCCGACGGACGAGGTTCAGCCACCTTATAGGTAGCAGTGATAGCTTCCACAGGGGTAGCCTTGCCACCAAACTGGTAGGTAAAGGCACCCTGAGCAGCAGTCAGCGTGTAAGTACCAGAAGCAGTAATCTCATCGAACGTGATAGTGCAAACACCCTTCTCCATAGCAATATTGGTCGGAGTAATGGTGTTTCCAGCCTCATCGGTCAAAGTCACCTTGCTCTTATCAGCCAAACTTATCGTTCGGTCAGCAGTTAAAGTCAATGTCACGCTACTGAGTGACTCCAACGAACTGCCAGAGCCAGGATTCACTGCCCATGTCACCTGAGGCTTCGGCACGACGGTATAGCTGATAGCATCGATACCGTCAACAGGTATCTCTTCGCCACCGAAAGTATAGACAAAGGCACCTTTCTCGACACTGAAGGTATAGTCGCCCGAGGGCAGTTCGTCGAACTCAATGGTATAGACATTACCCTCATTCTCGATGTTCTTCAACTCAACAACATTACTATTGGCATCCGTCAGTTTCACCTTTGATTCGTCTGCCAATTCAATGGATTTCGTGCAGGTAAAGGTCAGCTTCACTTTCGGTAGAGACTCGAACTTGGTACCAGTTCCCGGATATACGGCCACAGCAACTTCAGGAGGAGCCAAGATGGTGTACTTGGCCGTGATGGCATCCACCTGCATGGTCTTACCTACAAACGTATATGTAAAGGCACCTTGGGCAGCCTCAAACGTATAAGGTCCAGTACCCAACTTATCGAACAAGATTGTGAACTTATTGCCATCCTTCTTAATATCCTTTAGCGTGATGGCCATGCCAAGAACATTCTTCAGCGTCACCTTTGACTGGTCGGCCAAAGCAATATCCTTATTGCTGGTAAATGTCAGCGTCAGACTGTTCATAGCCTCATAGTCACCTGGTTCGGGTGAGAGTGCCCACTTAATTTCAGCAGCAGCCTCTACAGTATAAGAAGCCGTAATAGCATCAATCTCAAGCTCTGTTCCAGCCAATGCATAAACAAATGCGCCCTTAGTGGCAGTCAGTGTATAGGTACCTGGAGCTAACTTGTCGAACGAGACAGTAAACGTACCCTGTTTACCCTCCACAGCTTTCACTTGTACGGCCACAGCCTTCTTGTCAGCACCCATCAAGGTAATCTTGGAAGCATCCTTCAATGTTGCAGTAGTCGGGCTTGAGAAAGTCAGCGTAACGGAAGACAGCTCTTCTAACTTGGTACCAGAAGCCGGTGAGAGAGTATACTTCAGTTCTGGCTTGGCAGGAACAGTATAGGTTGCCGTAATAGCGGGCATGTTCTTTTTAGCCTCAGCGAAAGTATAGGTGAAGGCACCCTCGGCAGCCGTCAACGTATATGTACCAGAAGCCAACTCAGCAAACGTGATGTTCACCTTATTCTTAGAGCCAGAAGCCAGGCTCACGCCACTGATGGCGACAGCCGTACCCTTGGCATCCTTCAGCGTCACCTTTGACTTGTCGGCAATCGTCACCTCAGCCGGATAGCTGAATGTCACCGTCACCTGCTTCAGCGACAGCAGTTCAGCTTTATTGACAGGCGACAAAGTGTACTTCACAGCCGGTACCGGAATCTTCGCCTTGTCAATCTCGGCAAAGCGGAAACCATTGGTCTTGGTCTCAGTGAACGAAGTTAGCGATGAAGTGGGAGTCAGGATAGAAGCCTTATCAGCATCCACTAACGAGAAGCCACCCTTATTGTCCTTGAGCGACCCATAGATACTGAACAAGCCCATAGTATTCTTCGCATCAACGTTGCTGATATTGCCAAGACGCTCCACCAACAGATTATTGACCGTAGCGTCAAGCGTCGAAGTAACGTTAGAGGCATTATCTTTGTCGTTAGTCAGCGTATGCAGGTACTTACCGTCGCCCGTCTGGAAGGTATAGATACCATTGTTAACGGCAGCCTTAAAGCCCGTGGCCTTGGCTGCATCAGTTGTCAGCGTGACATTAGTGCCATCATACTGCAGGTAGGCCACCTTGTTATTAGAGGTGACACCAGCAATTGTATAATATTTTCCTGCGGCAGGTTTCTCGACTGTAGTATCCTTGTAAAATGCTTCCATTGCTTCATTATAGGTAGCATCCTCACCTTCACCAGAATCAACCAACTTTTGCAAAGCAATACGTGCAGGGCTATTTACTAAAGGATAACCTAAACCACTCTTCTTCAACAACTCTTTCGCACTTGCCAACACCTCGTCTGAAGGATACTTTGGAATAGCGGCATCATTATTAACTGAAACATTAATATAGAACAGCGGATTCACAAGACAATCTTCAGGCTTAACATTCTTATCACCTTTCAAGTATTTCCCATAATTAGTATCACCAATTGCTGCTTCTGGAATAATATAAGTGTATTGGGCACTTCGAAGTTCACCAAGTTTAATTGGTGTATCGAGTACTAGTTTAACAGCTTCAGCGTTTTCGTATTCAGAACCCAATTTCTTAATATCATAGTTCTCCAAGTGTCCCTTTCGTATAGTCTCGTTATTATCATATTTAGCCAAGCGAATCTCTTTTGAAGGGTCGGCAACCATACCAGAGTATGGCGAATTCTTAAAATTATAAAGAACAAACTCATTAAGTTCTTCGTCGGTATAGTAAGAGCCTCCCGGTTTGGATTGCATATATATGTACGAATAGTATTCCTTTTTAAACTTTGGTTCTGCCTTGATGGTAAAGCCTTTCTTGATTTCTGTCGTAGTCTTCACCTTACCGTCTTCAGTATAGAATAAGGTGTACTGCGGAATAACCAATGTATAGGCGCCGTCAGCCAATCCGGACAGATTGACAGAGAATGACGAAGTGCTGCCACTGACAGGGGTCAGCAACTGCGAAACACTCGTAGCTACCTTGACACCCGCGTTATTGATGAAATACGGAGCCGTGACATTCTCCAACGTCAAAACCTTTAAGTCAGTGAAACTCAACGTCAGTTTCTCGCCGTTGTTCTCTACCTGAGTTGGAGATAGTGTGCATGCTGACTCTGTAACAACCACGTCGGCATATTGATCGGTCTCTTCCAACAAGAAGGCACAAGAATTGTCGGCACTAAACGTCAAAACACCACCTTCCTGACTGGAAATGGCATTGTCGTTGAAGTTCAGTTGAGAATGCATCAGGTTGTTAGTATTGATAGATAGACCTGACAACGAGAACAATCCTATCGTTAGAGTACTGTCAATACCAGCAACCTTCAACTTTGCCAACGTCAAGTTGTTAATAGCTGCATTATAGGTATCTGAGACATTGGTTGGGGCTGTACCAGTAGCAGGTTTTGCTGTCAACACATGCAAATAATTGCCATCACGGGTTTGCAAAGTTACAGTATTATCTGCTATTATCTTTACAAAGAAAGGAGCACCCTCCTTAGCATTAGTAGTCAGTACAATGCTACCATTCTGATAAGCCAAATAGAGCTTATTACCGCTGGCATTGACACCTACCAACTTATAATACTGGTCAGTCGAGGGCATCGTGATGTTTGTCTCGTTATAGAAAGCACCCATGGCAGTCAACAGCTCTTCATCTGAGGGTACGGTCTCAGCCACAGTCAGTTCCTGTAGTTTTTTACGTGATTCACTATCGGCAGCCGGATAGCCTAATCCCATATAGTCAGTATTAGCCAACAGCGTCTTGGCAGCCTTCATGGTTTCAGTATCTATCGGTGTGTTATCCACTGTCCACTGCAAGTCTATCTTGGCATTGTATCGGTCAAGGTCCTCATTCCCTAAGAAGTCATTATGGATAGTCTTCTCTGGAACGGTCATCGTATAGAGACCACTCTCAGTAATATCGCCATGTTCATGGGTCAAATAAACCGTCTTCTTATCTTCTGATACGGAAAGAGAAAGCTGATAAAGCGGGTTACCGTCTTTGTAAAGTACTACACCTTTTGCTTCAGTATCAAGTTTGACTACATCAGCATAACTGATGGAAATGGTATCATTCAGACTATTAACCTTTCCTGGTTCTGGAGCAATCGCAAAATCATTAAATGTATTGCGGGGCACATAAACCTTAAAGTGATAAGTCAGTTCCTTGTTCTCATATCCCTCACTATCAACAAAACAGCCAGCAGGAACTGTGATAGTATAATCACCATCTTCATTGATGATAGCAGGAGCCTTCAGCAATACAACATTGCCATTACAAGAAGCAGTTAACGTCTGAGTGTCACCAGACTGTTTGGTCAGCAAGATGCCCGTATCGTTCTTCAACTGCATGCCAGAGGAGAAGGTCAATGACATCGAGCTGAAGTTCTCCACAGTTTCGTTTTCGGCAATACTGGTCTCAGTAGGCGTAAGCACAGCAGACGGAGTTGTATAATAAACCGTCATCTGCTCAATTTGAGCGGGCTTATCACTACACTTAAACTTAACTTCGCTACAATCTTTCGTACCACTCTTCCAGAACTTAAAATTTTGAGCGGGATCGAGGATACCTGGTTGGTCGATATCTAAATGTAACCCACCCATGTAGCTTTCATCAGAAATACGGATTGAGTCAAGTACAGCACCACCACTAACGCTGACGGTCATTGTCGTTGTAAAGGTAACGCGAAGAGAATAAGTGATTCGAGAGGTATATGGATCAATAAAAGTAAAAATCTGAGAACCTATTGGCTGACCACCTGCTTTAAAACTGATACTTACAGGTCCATTGGTGAAAACTTCATTTGTTACAGACACCACATCAGCATTGTCGGGTTGTGGTGTAATAGACGGTGTCAGCTGTGTTGGATTGTTGAAATCATAAACTACATACTTTTGTAACTGCGCAAATATGGGCAGATGAAGAAGAAACAAAAAAAACAAACAAATTTTCCTATTCATATTAGTAATCCTTTCTCGAATACCTGAAACTCAATCAAAAAACAAAGTCCATTATACAAATGACTATTGCATATTCATATCATAAAAATCACTCGGAGTCTTTACGCAAAGACGCCATTCACCATCCACTTTCACGGGGTTGAACATATAGCCGATAATAGCAGGTGAAGAAGTACCTGCATCTTCGCCACTGGCAAAAATCACATTATATTTAACGTCATTACAGCCTTCTAACTGAAAAGAATAATACTTACGCTCATATCGCACCACAGGAAACATCTTAAACTTGCGCAAATACTTTGCCGCGGTTTCCCGTGAAATAGGTTTAGCCTCCTTAGTAGAGTCAGTGTATTCATAAAGTGAAGCTATCACCTCATCATACTGCTTATTCATCAGCATATCCATAGCGTTGTCGCAAAGACGAAGCACAGTTGTCGTATCATCATGAACTAATTGTGCTTGAAACCTCTCTACTTGTTCTAAACGATTCTCACCAGCAGATTTCGACTGATTTTTACAAGAGACCACTACAAGAGCAGCGGCAAAAACGATAAGTGAATAATAAGAAATACGTTTCATAAATAATTTAATAAACAAAGAGAGAGAGTGTGCCCGCTCTTACGAGACACACTCTCTCTTATTAGAGCTTTAAATAATTATACTTTTGTTCTTTTTCTAATACTCAAAGAATTAGTTACCAAGTGTACGATCAATGTTAATCTGTACCATCTGCGTGAACTCACCCCACTCGTAACCAATCGTGATGGGAACGCGGATGCTGAACTTCTCAACATTATCACCGTTGTTGTAATAATGGATAACACCATACTTAGCCTTGAGCTTATTATCAACAGGCTTGATACCCATATCCTTAAGAAGCTGATTGTTCATACTTGCCTTATCATACTTTGGAGTCAGAGAGAAGGTTGTATTGAAATATCTGGTACCAGCAACATCGGGATCATTTGACACATAGAACTCTGCCTGAGTGGTTATGCTATTAAGCGGAACAAATGTATTTCCACCAACATGCATATTAGTTGTAACATGTGCAGGATTAAGATCAACGGCAATAGACTTAACATTATAGTAAGCCCAGAACCACTGCTGGTCTCCCCACATATAACCCTTCTCAGGACCACGCCAGTCGAACAACTTCAAGAAGTCGAGAACATACCAATGATTACCATTAGTCCATGCATCAACACCTTCCTGATCCTTGTTTTCGTCCATATTGATAGGACGCTGCCAAGAAACAAGGAATCGATTAAGACTAGACTTCTCATAAGAAACCTTTGTGGCAACATCACAATCGTTCTTACCAACAATTCCAAGCCATGTGCACATTTCGGCCTGAGTTGTTGTCAACTCAGAATAAATGTTACCATGATTCTCAACATATCCTACAGCGTTAAGAATGTCACGACACTCCTGATTGTTAATCAGAATTATCTCACCTGTCTTCTGATCCAAAGTAGCAATTTGAGTGTAAACGCCCTTGTACACAGCATACAGCTTATTATTGTTAAAGACACCCTTCGTGTAATCAATGGCACACTCATCAATAATCTTGTCAAGCTTTGCCTTATCCTCATCCCATTCATGAGTTGGACACTTCGGAGTTGTCACATACTTGCAATACAAAGTTTTCCAGTTCTTATCGCTTGCGAAAGGCTGTGCTGTTATGGTATAAACCTTATTATTCAAAGCCTTAATAGTCTCATTCTTTGGAGCAAAGTAATACTTATAATAACCAGCCTTAACTGACACAGCGTTACCCAACATAGTACTGGGAACATTACGGCTAATCTGGATGATATCACCATCGTCAGTGGGTTCCTTCACATCAAAGATGATAGCATCCCAACCATTATCCTTACCATTAAGACCGAACCAATAGTCTTCGTTCTTCTTGGCGAACTCAACACTATAACCCTTACGCGTAATCTTAGCAGTCATCTTCACATAGATGTAAGGATAAGCAGGACGTGGACTAACACCAGCCTTCTCCTTGAAGCGGATGTAACGAACAACCTCAACAGGATAATTAGCCTTGTGATGAGTCAACTCCTCAAGTTCAGCTGCAGTAATATGCCACTCGAAACGATGGTTAGTGGTTCCCAACCAGTTAGAGAAGTAACGGACATAACCCAACTGATCAACCGTCTTATTCTCAGGTGTTGCGTCACCGTTCTTTGTAAAGCTCTTGAAAATATAGAGATGATCAACACTTTCACCCGAAGCTGTTGTCTCACAGTCTGCCTGCTTAATGTCTGCCTCATAGTGAGCATCGAAGTACTCCTTGGTCATATTATCGAGCTGCTGAGACAGAGCAAGATAAGAGAACTGTGCCCAGTCAATCTGGAAGACAAGATTATCGTTGCAGAGATCGAATGTAGAAGAATACTCGGGCAGGTTTATCTCCTTATTATCGGGTTCTTTCTCAGGAGTAGCAGTAATGTGAACAAGGATATAACCATCCAAGAGGACATCACCATTATCGTTCTTTACAAGAACCTGAACCAATGGTTCACGGTCAACAGATGTAGCTGACTCTTCTTCAATCGTTGTCCACTTGTCAGAAACGTTACGAGCAACCAACTGACCATTCTGCTTAGCATTTGCACGCTCAGCATCAGAACAACCTACAGGACCCCAATCCGCATAACGAGAATCACGAGTCTTATTGGTATCAATTAAGTAATCGACCAAATTGAATTCATAGTGCAGTCCATATTCTTTCTCCTGACCGAACTTCCATGTTCCAACTTCATGACTACGATTCTTAAGACTTTCCTTCACATAGTGAATACCAAGATACTGGCTGAGATCAATACCCGACTTGTTGTCATAATATAGCTCAAGAGCAGCACCATCATCGTCACGCAAAGCCTCTTCCGGAGAATCCCAAATGTGAATACGCTTAGCCTTATCTACATTATTAGTTGTAAAATTATTGGGATAATTAGCATTATTACCACAAATACCAAACTCATCACCCAAACGACCAGAAGTCTTAGCCTTCTTATACATAGGAGCCTTATTCCAAACCAAACCCTCCAGCCAAATCTTATTAGGCTTAATCAGTGCATAATCAGATGTAATAGGATCAGCTTTACCGTCGCTTGTCTTAGAGTTAATCTGCAAAGCAATGGTGTAATCCTTCTCGTTATTTGTATTGTCTGTAGGATAGGGGTTGATAAAGTACACTTCGCCATCCTTTGTAAAGTCACGGCCAACATTCTCAATCTTAAGACCAACAGTAACAACACCATTACTCTTCTTGAATGCATAATCGCCATTTGCCTTCTTTTCGGGTGAACTAATATTCAGTCCAAAAGACTTATTGACTTCACCACGAGTATTCCAATAGGTGACCTGAGGATTCAGGACATTGAAGCCCTTCACATCAGCATATTCTACATCAGCATTAGCAGGATTCATGTGATAATCTACAGTCTTGACTGGGCTGAAAGTAAACACATGCTTGGGATACTTCTTGAAATTGCAATAATCTGAAGAAGAAGTTGACCAGAAGTCCTTCGGATTCTGTCCCATATAACCTGCTGGCAGGAAGTCTGCAACATAGTCTAATAACTGTACGCGGTCTCCACTCTTATCTTTCTGGTAACCATTTTCAATCGTCTGGTTGTAAGTCTCACCAGTTGCGCGAGTTCTAGGACGAATAACTGTGGGAGATACATTGTAGCGTTCCAAAACCGTATCCTGAAGATAAGGATACTCAATGGTCTCAATACCATCAAGGTAGAGATAAGGCTTCAAAACGAGGCTACGGAGATAGCTTGCCAGACAAACCTGAACGTCACCAGAAGTCAGACCATAGACAGAGAGGTTCTGCTGATCCAGCACTGCGGTAACAGCACCCGTTGCCATATAAGGAATATCGGTCATCTGAATGCGTACACCATCCATATAGATGTCGAAGCAACCAGTATCGGTGTTGGGAACATAGTAGTAACCGTTAGCACCGTTCTGACCAGCATCACCAGTAAGACCGGGCAGACCGTCCTGACCATTCTGGCCGTCCTTACCGTCACGGCCCTGAGCCTTAACGTTAGAGGTCACACCGTTGATTACCCAGTAACCCTCAGCGTTGATTTCAATAGTAGGAGTCAGACCGTCCTTACCGTTTTCACCGTCTTTACCGTTCTGGCCGTCCTTACCATTTTCACCGTCTTTACCGTTCTGGCCGTCCTTACCGTTCTGGCCGTCCTTACCGTTTTCACCATCTTTACCGTTCTCACCGTCTTTACCGTTCTGACCGTCCTTACCGTCAACACCGACAGCCTTGACGCCAGTATTCTGGCCATTGATTACCCAATAGCCATCAACGATATCGATAGTAGGAGCTACAGCATTGGTGCCGTCGGTACCAACAGCCTTATACTCTGTCAGCACACCGTCCCGCTTCCAGTAACCGGTCTCAGCATCGATTTCCCAAACGGTACCGTTCTGGCCATCAACACCGTCCTTACCGTTCTCACCGTCTTTACCGTTCTCACCGTCTTTACCGTTCTCACCGTCTTTACCGTTAAGACCATCCTTACCGTTCAGACCGTCAACACCGTTCAGACCATCCTTACCGTTAACGATAGAATAGGTAGAACCGTCACTCAGAGTAACGAGAATACCGCCAGAGATAGGTGTAACGCTCTGAATAACGTCACCATTCTTGACCTTGTCCTGCAGCTGAGCAATCAGATCCTGCTGAGCCTTGATTTCAGACCTCAGATCAGCAAAATCATCATCGTAATTCGTACAAGACACAAACGTTCCTGTCGAAGCAGCAATCAGTGCTCCGAACAGAAGTGAACCAATTAATCTTTTTTTCATACGATTAAAAATTAAATTAATAAAAAAATATAATTGTTGTTACGTATTTTCTCTACACTCACAGCGCCTATTCTCTCAGACGCATACTCGCGTCTCTTTCGGGGAGACACGACTTTTGGGTGCAAATATAGCTATATTTTCGTTTCCGTGCAAATAATTTTAAGTTTTTTTTTGAAAATGTGGTAAAAAAACATTATTCTATCCCTTTTTAGGCTTGTTTTACGAGCGAAACTGCGATTTAAGCGCAGAAAGAATGGTGACATTCGCTGTCACCATTCTTTTTAGAATTCAGCCGTTTTAGGAGTACGCGGGAAGGGGATAACGTCGCGGATGTTCTGCATACCGGTAACGAAGAGGATGAGGCGCTCGAAACCGAGGCCAAAACCTGCGTGGGGGCACGAACCGTAGCGGCGAGTATCGAGATACCACCAGAGTTTGTCGGTCTCCATACCTCGACGGTTAATCTCTGACATCAGCTTGTCGTAGTCTGCCTCGCGGACAGAACCGCCGATGATTTCACCGATTTGCGGGAACAGGACATCGGTTCCTTGCATGGTAGGACCGGGAGCCACGCACCCCTCATATCCAACAGACCCTTCACCCTCTGTGCCATTCTGTTTCATATAGAACGCCTTGATGGCGGTGGGGTAATCGGTCATGATGACGGGCTTCTTGAAATGCTCTTCGACGAGGTAGCGCTCATGCTCGGAAGCAAGGTCATCGCCCCAGTTGCAGGGAAACTCAAACTTGCGACCGTTCTTGATAGCCTCCTGCAGAATCTCAATACCCTTGGTATAAGGCAGGCGGACGAAACTATCCTGAAGCACACCCTCGAGACGCGCTATAAGCGTCTTGTCAATCATCTGGTTGAGGAACTGCAGGTCGTCCTTGCAGTTGTCGAGTGCCCAGCGGACGCAGTACTTAATAAAGTCCTCTTCCAAATCCATCAGCCCTTCCTGGTCGAGGAAGGCCACTTCTGGCTCTATCATCCAGAACTCAGCGAGGTGGCGGGGAGTATTGCTATTCTCGGCACGGAAAGTGGGGCCGAAGGTGTAAATGGCTCCAAGTGCGGTAGCACCCAGTTCGCCTTCGAGCTGACCAGAGACCGTGAGCGAGGTCTGCTCACCGAAAAAGTCATCGTCGTAGATAATCTTTCCCTGTTCGTCCTTCTTCAGGTCATACAGATTCTTGGTAGTCACCTGAAACATGTTGCCGGCACCCTCACAGTCGCTGGCAGTGATAAGCGGTGTATGGAAATAGAAGAATCCATGCTCATGGAAGTAGGTATGGATGGCCATCGCCATGTTGTGGCGGATACGCATGACAGCTCCAAAAGTATTGGTGCGCAAACGCAGATGGGCGTTTTTGCGCATCACCTCGAACGACTGCCCTTTCTTCTGCATGGGATAAGTGTTATCGCAGAGACCATAGATCTCCAGTGTCGTTGCCTGTATCTCGCTACTCTGTCCAGCACCCTGACTCTCAACCAGTATGCCAACAGCGCAAATGCAGGAACCAGTGGTAATCTGCTTCAGCAGTTCTTCGTCAAACTTCGTCGGGTCAACAACGATCTGCACATTCTTGATGGTGGAACCGTCGTTGAGGGCGATGACATCAACAGCCT
>JAEEGH010012121.1_pt1 | contig 19436 bp, 20 predicted proteins | sample 9134181 | NCBI WGS metagenome assembly JAEEGH01 (sample SAMN16246544, study PRJNA631951) | gut metagenome | biome: gut microbiome; feature: rumen; material: DP-attached | host: Bos | place: Iran: Karaj | collected 2018-10 | reverse complement strand
ATTCACTTAATTCAAGCTGCCATCTGTCCTGCTCCGGCATGGATTTTAACTCCTTTGCGCTGCGATGCTCTACAAGTATTTTACCACATAGCCGGAACTAATACAAACGAAAAACTGCAAAAGGCGCTATGTATTCATGCACCTTTCTTCCCGAAGGGTGCGCTTCTATATGGATCGGTTTCGGCTGATCCGGTTGCTTTTACTTTAGGGCTGATCAAGCATTTCCTTTTTGATTGGCAAATCAAAAACCGTGACTGCCGCAGGCAGGAACCGCGGCGAAAGACGTAAAGTGGATCGAGGGATTGGGGAGCGAAATCCCCAACAAGTGCCGTAGGAAAAAACACGAAATTCATTTTTGTCTGTCAAGGCGAAACTTGCTCTCAGCAAGTTTTGGCATGCGAAGCAAAAGGCAAAAACGAATAAGTGTGGCACGGCGCGAAACTTGCTCTGGCAAGTGGCGCCGCATAAGTGTAATACGGCGCGAAACTTGCTCTCAAATTGTTCGCGGTCCAAAATCATTTTCTTTTATAAAATCGAAGCGAAATCTGAAAGATATTTTGAAAAACGATTCTCAATATCATAAAAACAGCTTTCCCACTGCCTCGTAAGTAGAGGCAGTTATTTGTTTTCTTCACGGGGAAACAAAAATTTTTTGCAGAAGGTTGTAAAAACGCCTTTCTCACTGCCTCGTAAGTAGAGGGAGGTCTGTATATGAAAAAGAAAAACCTGGAAAACTATGATGGAGGTGAGCTGAACGGAAATTGAAGTCAAAGATAAGGAAAAACAGGTGAATATCTGGCTCACCCGTGCGGAGAGCCATGACCAGGCGCTGTTGGAGTCCCTGAAGCCGATCTACAAGAAGTACAAGGACAAGAAGTATCTGGTCGCGGTGTTTCATTCCGGAAAAGGGAACATGAAAGAATCGATCCGGGATCTTCTGATCTACAACAAAACGCGCCTGCGGGAGCTGGAGATGGAACGGGAGAAGCAGCCCGTTGAACAAAAACAGCGGGTGGTCAAGCGGGAAATGGCGCGATAATGCGCGCGCCATTTCCCAAACATTCAAAAACTTTTTCTTGCAATCCCGACAAAATGTGTTACAATACTATCAACGAGAAAAAATGAAAGTTGGTGATTGTTGTGATAGAAACCTTCGATATTGCGGGATACTGCCGAATTTCCGTCGATGAGGAGCTGGACCGGGACAACACTTCGATCGAAAACCAGAAGGCGATCATCGAGGATTTTGTCAAGGAAAAGTTTCCCGGCAGCAGCCTGACCTTCTTCGAAGACCGCGACCGCAGCGGCTACACCTTTGAGCAGCGCGAGGGCTACCAGCGCATGCGCAAGGGGCTTCTGAACCACACATACGACATTCTGGTGGTCAAGGATTTCTCCCGTTTCTCGCGCCGCAACAGCCGTGGCCTGGTAGAGTTGGAAGATCTGCGTGACGCGGGTGTACGCATCATCTCGATTGGTGATGGGATCGACTTCCCCAACGATGATGACTGGCTGAAGATCCAGTTCCAGTTTCTGATCAACGAGATGCCGGTCACAGATGCGTCAAAAAAAGTACGCGCCGTGGTCAAGCGCCGACAGAAAGACGGCCAGTGGATCTGCGCCGCGCCTTACGGCTACAAGATCAATGCCCGGCAGGAATTTGAGATCGTGCCCACCGAGGCCGAGGTCGTCCGCAAGATCTTTGAACTGTACATTGACGGCTGGGGCTACAAGCGGATCGCCAACTGGCTGACCGACGAGGGAATTCCTACCCCGCGCATGTCCGAGCGGGAGAGGAAAGAGGCCGAGGGCAAAGAGTACAAACGGCCGGTCAAATCGGTGTGGGCCATCGTCTCGGTGCAGGGGATCCTGGACAACGACTTTTACATCGGCACCATGCGCCAAAGCAAATACACTCGCAAGAAGATCAACGGGGCGGATATCAAAAAAGACGTAAGCGAGCAGATCGTCATCGAGAACCACCACCAGGCGATCATCAGCTACCGCGACTTTCGGATTGCGCAGGAGCTGCGGCAGTCCCGCTCCAAGAGCGACTACCGGGGCGTAAAAAAATACGAGAACACCTATACCGGTTTTCTCGTATGCGGGGACTGCGGCAGTACCATGTTCTCCATGAGCCGCCCCGACTTGCGGGACGCCTACCGCTGCGGGACCTATCACCGCCAGGGCTTGAAGGGCTGCACCAGCCATTACATCCGGGTGGACACGCTGGACAAACTCCTGAAGGAATACCTCCGAAAAGTGCGGGAAACCTCGGCAAATATGATCGAAATCCTACAAAATGACATTCAAAAGCAGGATGAGGACCTGGCCGAGAAAGAGACCGCTGCTGATAACATGGAAGCGGTTCTCGAGGAGCTTCAGGAGGAGCTTCAGATCGCAAAACGGCAGCGCGTGCGCGATCTTTTGAAGCGGCCGCAGAACGAATCCATCATCAACCGGACTTACGACGAGATGGAGGCGGATATTGAAAATCGAATTTCCAGCCTGGAAAAACAGATAGAATTGACCAGAAATCGCGAAAATACGATCATTCGGGTCAACAGAGCCGCGAAAACCGCCATCGAGGTCTTCGACGAGATTTTGGAGAAGGACAAGCTCGATCCGAAGGATCTGCACCTGATCATCGACAAGATCTACGTCTTTGAAGACCACGTCGATATCAAGCTCAAGGACGACATCGACAGCATCCTCCGCTGCGGGACGCTCCCGGACGACCCGGTGGACGCTCCCAAAGAAGAAAAAGATGCCGAAATGTTGGAAAAGAGCGCCGAAACTTTTAATTCCGGCACGAAAGACAGCTTAAATGTCACAATAGTCCAGGAAACGGAAAAGCGTCCGGACAAGGTTTTTCGTGCCAATGTTATCTGTGACGGTGACCCGCTGGAGATCTTCACGGACAAGGACGGGGAGCTGATTTTCAAGAAGTATTCCCCCATCGGGGAACTGTCGGACTATGCCGCCCAGATCTGTGACAGTCTGCGCAAATCCACCGACAGTATAGCCGCTGTCTGCGATCGGGACATGGTCATCGCCATCAGCGGCGGCGCCAAAAAAGAGTTGATGGAAAAGCCGGTCAGCCCTCAGCTGCGGGAGATTATGGAGGGAAGAGGAACCTACCGCCATCAGAACGGGGGAAGCAGCATCCCGGTCGCAGGCGACGACAGCCAGTACTGCCTCACTGTGGCGGCCCCGGTTCTGTCCGAGGGAGACGTGCTGGGCTGCGTGCTGTTCGTCTCAGCGCGGGGAGGCGGGCCTGCTACCGAGGTGGAATACCGGCTTGCCCAGGCAGTGGCAATGTTTCTCGGAAAACAAATGGAGAGCTGAACGCTCCGCATAAGCGCAGACGGGAGTCCCCCCCCTTTTGGGAGAGCTCCCGTCTGCGCTTATGCGTCAGTTCGTGTGCAGGCCTGCGCTCAAAAGCCCTCCTTCGTGAAGGCTTCCCAGCTGCGGTGCATATAGGTCTCCAGGGCCAGGGCCTGGCCCACAAAGCGGGGATCCGGTCCGTCGGCCAGGAACTCCTCCAGAAACTCCCGCCGCCCTGTGGTGAGGGCTACGGGCAGGCCGGAGCGCTCCGATGTTTCCCGGATCACGCCGTAGCCCCGGCGCAGATCCCCGGCGCTGGCGTAGTTCAGGAGGTTGGAGTTGTTCACCAGGGCCGTCACCGGGAGCCGGGCAAAGCCCTCCAGCTGCTCCTTCAGCTTCAGGATCTTCTCCGGCGTCTCGGACATGGGGCGGAACACGTTCACGATGTCGTAGACCGCCAAATCCCCCTCCCAGGCCTCAAAATCCGGGTGGTAGCGCCCCAGGGACAGGGCGCCGGCGGCGTCCCCGCCCACGTCGAAGATCACCAGATCCCAGCCGTCGGTGAAGGCGGAGGCCACGGCGGCGGACATGCTGCTGGGCGTCACGCCCTGGCCGGCGAAGGTGGGAGAGACCAGGTTGATCTGCTTTTCCGCCAGCAGCGAGACCTTGTCCGACATCCGAAAGTAGTCGTTGACCTTGTCCAGGTCGATGACCAGGGTGCGCAGCCCCTCTCCCGCGGCCTTCACCGCCAGATTGATGGCGATCTCGGTCTTGCCGGAGCCGTAGTTGCCCACCAGGACGATCATTTTTCTCATTTCTGTTCGCCCCGCTTCTGCAGCTTGCGCTTTTTGCCGTCCGGTCCCACGACCCAGGTGTTTTCCAGCACCTGAATGGCGCCCTGACGCCATTCAGCGATGTATTCCTTCCGCAGGGCGTCCCGCTCGCGGAGCTCCTCTTCCGTCAGCGCCCGGAGCTTGGCCAGCGCCGCCAGCTCGTTGATCCGGTTCAGCTTGCTGTTCTCCATTCGTTCTCCCGTCTCCTAAAACCTATAACCTAAAATCTACTCAATGGTCCCCAGCTCGTCCAGGTTCTTCTCGAAGGCCGGGATGAAATGCTCCATGAAGTACGCCACCTCGGGCATGCCGCTCTCCTCCAGGATGCGCCGGGTCTGCTTTTCGGCGGAGAGAAACTCGTTGTTGCCGGCCTTGCGCTCCTCGATGCACTTGATGTAGGCGGAGAGCTTGTCCGCCGCCTTGACCAGGTCGTGCAGCCGCGCCTGCGTCTGGCCGGTGAGCAGCTCCGCATAAGCCGGGCGCAGCGCCTCCGGCAGGGTATCCAGGAGTTTCCGGCAGGCCAGGGCCTCCACCTGCTTGTAGGCGTCCCGGATGTCCTCGCTGTGGTACTTGATGGGGGTGGGCAGATCCCCGGTGAGGATCTCGCTGCAGTCGTGGTAAAGCGCCACGGCGGCGGCCTCGTTGGGGTCGCAGGGAATGCCGAACACGTCCCGGCGGATGACGCCCAGGGCGTGGGCCAGCACGGCCACCATGTGGCTGTGCTCCTGAATGTTCTCCGGCAGGGAATTGCGCATCAGACTCCAGCGGCCGATGTAGCGCATCCGGGAGATGTAGGCAAAAAAGTTCTCGTTCATCGGGCTTGTTCCTTTCTGTTTCTGGGCCGATTGTATCACGAAGCGGCGCGGATTGCAATGGAGCTTTCCGCATGAAGAAATGAAGGAATGAAGAAATGAAGGAATGAAGGGGCCCCTCGGGCCAATTGCGGTGTGCCGCTGCGCGGCACGGATTCAAATCCGTCGCGCAAAGCGCGACACCGCAATTCCTTCATTCCTTCATGCGGCGAAGCCGCGCTTCAATTCTTCATTTCTCCAGCACCGCCCGGTGGCAGAGCTCCAGAGCGGGCAAAAGCTGCGCCGGGGCGACCGTTAAGCTGACGCAGCCTTCTCCCGCCTCCGCACCGCGCACCGGGATGCCGCTGCGTTCCATACTTTGCCGCTGTTGTTCCAGCAGCGCAGTGTCCGCTGCCCGACCTACCAGCGTTATGCTGCTGCGGACGGCGTCGCGGGTGACGCCCGCGAGAGCGGGACGCTCCGCCTCGGACAGCGCGCAGACCAGGGAGCCCTCCCCGGCGCGGAAGGAGGACAGCAGCCACAGCGGCATGCCCGCCTCCATGGCAAGACGCACGGAGCCCGGATGCAAAACCTGGGAGCCGGCCTCCGCCAGACGCAGCATATCCCGATAATCCACCCGACGCATGAGACGCGCGTCGGGGATCAGGCGGGGATCGGCGGTGTAGATTCCGTCCACGTCGGTGTAGATTTCACAGCGTCCTGCCTCAAGAGCGGCCGCCAGGGCCACCGCCGTGGTGTCCGAGCCGCCCCGGCCAAGGGTGCTGATTTCTCCCTCCGGACTGAGACCCTGAAAACCAGCCGCCACCGCGACCTGACCCCGGTTCAGGGCGTCCTGCAGCCTGCGGGGATCGACGCGCAGGATGGCGGCCTCCCCGAAGCGATTATCCGTATGGATTCCCGCTTGCCAGCCGGAGAAAGAGCGGGCGGGAACGCCCAGGCTCTCCAGCGTAATGGCCATCAGCGCGGCGGAGCGCTGTTCCCCGGTGGCCATCAGGGCGTCCAACTCCCTGGGAGGGGGATGCGGCATCAGCCGGTGAGCCAGTGCCAGCAGTTCGTCGGTGCTGTCCCCGGCGGCGGAAACCACAACCACGAGCGAGTTGCCCCGCCGCCGCGCTTCGGCGCAGATTCCGGCCGCTCTGCGCAGGCGCTCCGGACTTGCCAGAGAACTGCCGCCGAATTTCTGTACGATCAACATGGGTTTCCCTCCAATGGCCGATCACGCGGCCGTTCCATACTATACGCGACATGGGGAAAGGGTGCGCGCACTGGCCCGCTCTGGCCGAATAAAAGCGACCGATATGGGAAAACCAAGAGAAAACGGGACTTACCCGGAGAGAAGAGGGGCGATTCGGATGCGGCAGCAGGCGGGGAGCTGGCTGCGGGGACTGCTGTATGCGGCGGTGGGGGTCGGAGGTCTCTGGCTGGCGCTGCGGTTTTTGCTGCCCTGGCTGGCGCCGTTTCTGCTGTCCTTTGGCATCGCGGCGCTGCTGGAGCCGCTGGTGCGGCTTTTGGTGCGGCGCGGCTGGCGGCGCGGCGCGGCGGCGGGATTGGCGAATCTGAGCGCTCTTGGCCTGTTGCTGTGGGGGCTCAGCGCCCTTCTGGAAAAGCTGGCGGAGGCCGCCGCGAACCTGGCGGGGGAGGTGCCGGCGCTGGCCGCCGGCATCGCGGGCGGACTGAGCCGCCTGGAGGAGCGCGCGCTGTCCGCGATCGACCAGGCGCCTCCGGAGTTGGCGGAAACGCTCCGCCTGGCGCTGGAAGCGGCGGGCAAGGGTCTCTATACCCTGCCGGGGCAGGTCTCGCAGACGCTGCTGGAATTGCTGCGGCGTCTGGCTCAGAGCAGCCCCGATGTCCTGCTCTTTCTCGCCACGGCGGGAATCGGCAGCTACTTCTGCTCGGCGGGATATCCGCGGATCCTGGCCTTTCTGGCGGCACAGATCCCGCAGGGGCTGAAAAAGCGGCTGAGCGGCATGGAGGGCAGCCTGAAGGAGAGCTTCGGCGGTTGGCTGCGGGCCCAGCTCATGCTGATGGGCCTGACCTTTTTTGAGCTGCTGCTGGCCTTCCTGCTGCTGCATGTAAAGAATGCTGTAGGGCTGGCGGCGGTCACGGCGCTGATCGACGCCCTTCCGGTCTTCGGCACCGGCGCGGTGCTGATCCCCTGGGCGCTGGTTTGCCTGCTGCTGGGCCATGTGGGCCGGGGACTCGGACTGCTGGCAGCCTGGCTGGTGATCACCCTGGTGCAGAACGCGGCCCAGGCCAAGTTCCTGGGGGACCAGATCGGGCTGGCGCCTCTGGCTTCCTTGATGGCGGTGTATGTTGGCTGGCGGATTTGCGGCGTAGGCGGGATGATCCTCTTCCCGGTACTGCTGGCCATGGCGCAGCAGCTCAACGATCGGGGCGTCCTGCACCTCTGGCGGCAGGCGGAATAATACTATCCACCGATAAAACCCTTCATTTTACCGGCCGGAATCGCGCCATGCTTCGTTGGCGGCCTTGGCCATATCTATCGATTATGCCCTGCGGCCGCCTCCTCGCCTGACACGATTCTGACTCGGTAAAAATCTAAAGCTTTTTATCGGTGAATCGTATAAAAAGACAGCGGTCTCACGTGAGACCGCTGTTGGTTTTATGCGGTTTTTCCGGGCTTAGTAGGCCACGCCCCAGTAGATCATGGTCTTGGCGGGCTTGCCGCAGCAGGCGCAGGTGTCGCCGAGATGCTCCTGCTTGAAGGGGATGCAGCGGGAGGACATGCCGGCCTTCTCCTTCATGGCCAGCTCGCAGGCAAGATCGCCGCACCACATGGTCTTGATGAAGCCGCCCTTCTCCTCCTGGATGGCCTTGGCCTCTTCCAGAGAATAGGCCGCGTAGGTATGCTCCTCCAGGTTTTTCTTTGCCCTCTCGAAGAGCCCGTCGTGGACGGCCTGCAGCAGCTCTCCGGCCTTCTGCTCCAGCTCCTCCAGCTTGACGAAGGCCTTTTCGCCGTTGTCGCGCCGCACCAGCACGCACTGACCGTTCTCCAGATCCCGGGGGCCCATCTCCAGGCGCAGAGGCACGCCCTTCATCTCGTACTGGGCGCATTTCCAGCCCATGGAGTTGTCGGAGGCGTCGATTTTCACCCGGTAGCCCGCGGAGGCGAGCCGATCCAACAGGGCCTGCGCGCCCTCCAGCACGCCGGGCTTGTGCTGGGCCACAGGCACCACTACGATCTGGATGGGGGCCACCTTGGGGGGCAGCACCAGACCGTTGTTGTCGCCGTGGGTCATGATGATGCCGCCGATGAGCCGGGTGGACACGCCCCAGGAGGTCTGGAAGGGATTGACCAGCTTGTTGTCCCGGTTGGCGAAGGTGATCTCAAAGGCGCGGGCGAAGCCGTCCCCGAAATAGTGGCTGGTACCGGCCTGGAGGGCCTTGCGGTCGTGCATCATGCACTCAATGGCGTAGGTGGCCTCGGCGCCGTTGAACTTCTCTTTTTCGGTTTTGCGGCCGCGGGTCACGGGCATGGCCAGCACGTCCTCACAGAAGTCCGCGTAGAGGTTCAGGATCTTCTGGGTAAAGGCCTCGGCCTCCTCGGCGCTGGCGTGCATGGTGTGGCCCTCCTGCCACAGGAACTCCCGGTGGCGCAGGAAGGGGCGGCTGCTCTTTTCCCAGCGCAGCACGCTGCACCACTGGTTATAGAGCATGGGCAGATCCCGGTGAGACTGGATCACGTTCTTGAAATGCTCGCAAAACAGGGTCTCGGAGGTGGGGCGGATGCAGTAGCGCTCCTCCAACTCCTCGCTGCCGCCGGTGGTGACCCAGGCGCACTCCGGCGCAAAGCCCTCCACATGATCCTTTTCCTTCTGCAGCAGGCTCTCGGGGATCAGCATGGGCATGTACACGTTCTGCACCCCGCACTTCTTGAACGCCGCGTCCAGGATGTGCTGCATATTCTCCCAGATGGCATAGCCATAGGGGCGGTAAACGAACAGGCCCTTGATGGAAGAATAGTCAATCAGCTCCGCCTTCTTGCACACGTCGGTGAACCACTGGGCGAAGTCGACCTCCATATCGGTGATCTGCTCGACTTTTTTTTCTTTTGCCATAAAACGATCCTCTCTTTCCGTCAGGGCCCTTGCCCCGCCGTATTTCCCTGAAAAAACCAGGAACACCATTGTATTCCCCGCTTTGTCCCTTGTCAAGGGTGGAACTTCCGGCAAAAACACGATTTTTCTTGACCTTGTGCGGGAAAACGGGTATAATACATTTTGATTGTGCAAAGGACAATCGGAGGTGACTGATATTAACAAGCAAAGATTTCTGCCCGAGCTCGGGAAGCTGCTGACTTTCATGTGCGAAGAGGACCGTCAGACGGCGCTCAATATGTACAGCAAGCTCTTTGACGACGCGGAGGATGAGCAGAAGCTGATGGATCTGCTGGTCTCTCCCACCCGTCAGGCAGTGGTGATCGCCAGAACCTACAACGCCAGAGAGCGCAAGGAACAGCTCGAGACCCAGAGCAGTGATAACGAGGACGAAACGCCGGCGTTCATACTGGCCATCGACAATCTGTATCAGCAGGTCGCGCCCAGACACGAGGATCTGCCGATGGTCCCCGCTTATGAGGAGGAGCAGCCGGGCCAGACCAATCAATTCTCCCTGTTCCCGGACGACGCACATCCCATCGACGACTCCGAGTATGTGCCCTTCCAGATCGAGGCGGAGGCAGTGCCCATCGAGGAGCCAGTTGAGGAGCTTCCTGTGGAGCAGCCGGAGGAAGCGTTTGTCCCCGCGCCGGAGGAGGAACCGCTGCCGGAAGAGGCGCCGGTCCCCGCCGAAGCGACGGAGGAGAGGACGCTCGCGCCGGAGGAGGAGTATGTCCCCGTTCCGGAGGAGGAGCCCTTGCCCGCGCCTGTGCCGGAGGAGGTTCCCGCCCCACTGCCGGAACCGGAGGAGGTTCCCGTCCAGGTGCCCGAGGAGGCCTATGACCTGGATTATATCCCGGAAACCCGGCGGAAGGCCAAGGTTTTTCTGCTGATCCTGTATGTGCTTCTGGCTGTGCCGCTGACCCTGTTGGGACTGGTGCTGCTGTTGATTCCCACCATTCTGGCGCTGGCCCTGGCGGTGGGCGTCATTGCTGCGGGCTCCGCGGCCCTGGTGGTCGCTTTCAGCGGCTTCCCGAAGTTGGCGGATCTGCTGCTGATCCTGGGTATGTCGGTGATCGTGCTGGCCCTGGGTCTGCTGCTGCTGTGGCTGTTCGTCTGGTTTATCGGCGGCGCCATGGGCGGCCTGATCCGCGGCGCCATCGACCTTGGGCGCAAGTGGTGCTATGAGGAGGTGCCGGTATGAGTAAGGGTTGGAAAATCGTCAGCGCCATCGTGCTGGTGCTGATCCTGCTGGGCGCTATTTGCATCGGCGTCGGCTTTATGACGGGCGGAAGTCTGGCGGAGGTATATTCCAAGCTGGATCAGGAGTACAAGATCTCCCTGTATTGGGACCATCGGAGCGAGTATGTCCAATGGGCGCGGGATGCATACGGTGAAATCGTGAAAGGGTTGACGGCCCTTCAGTAACGCGCGCCCCGGAGGAAGTATGGAAGAGAAGAACGAAAGGCTGCTCCTGAAGAATCAGCTTTGTTTTCCCCTTTACGCCTGCGCACGGGAAACGATCAAGCTATATAAGCCCGTTTTGGATGAGCTGGATTTGACTTATACCCAGTACATCGCCATGCTGGTACTCTGGGAACGGAATTCTGCCACGGTGAAAGAATTGGGAACGGAGCTGTTCCTGGATTCCGGTACGCTGACCCCCCTCTTGAAGAAAATGGAGGCCAAGGGCTTCCTGACGCGCCGCCGCAGCGCGGACGACGAACGCAGTCTGGTTGTGAGCCTGACCGAAAAGGGCCGGGCGCTGCGGGAACGGGCGGAGGATGTGCCGGCTCGAATGTCCGCCTGCCTTCGGCTGGAGCCGGAGGAGGCACGGGAGCTTTACCGTCTGCTCTACAAAATGCTGGGCTGAGCGAAACGCTGAAAAATAAGAAAACCGCCTGTCGAAAGACAGGCGGTTTTCCTGTTTGATAGAGAGAAATCAGAGCTGGGGGCCGGCGGCGACCAGGGCCTTGCCCGCCTCGTTGGACTCGTACTTGACGAAGTTCTTGATGAAGCGGCCGGCCAGATCCTTGGCCTTCTCCTCCCAGACCGCGGGATCGGCGTAGGTGTCCCGGGGATCCAGGATGGCGGGATCCACGCCGGGCAGGGCGGTGGGCACTTCAAAGTTGAAGAAGGGGATGGTCTTGGTGGGGGCTTCCAGAATGGCGCCGTCCAGGATGGCGTCGATGATGCCGCGGGTGTCCTTGATGGAGATGCGCTTGCCGGTGCCGTTCCAGCCGGTGTTGACCAGATAGGCCTTGGCGCCGCTCTTTTCCATCTTCTTCACCAGCTCTTCCGCGTACTTGGTGGGGTGCAGCTCCAGGAAGGCCTGGCCGAAGCAGGCAGAGAAGGTGGGGGTGGGCTCAGTGATGCCGCGCTCGGTGCCGGCCAGCTTCGCGGTGAAGCCGGAGAGGAAGTAGTACTTGGTCTGCTCCGCCGTCAGGATGGAGACGGGGGGCAGCACGCCGAAGGCGTCGGCGGAGAGGAAGATTACATTCTTGGCGTCCGGGCCGGAGGACACGGGGCGCACGTTCTTCACGATCTTCTCGATGTGCTCGATGGGGTAGGAGACGCGGGTGTTCTCGGTGACGGACTTGTCGGCAAAGTCGATCTTGCCGGCCTCGTCCACGGTCACGTTCTCCAGCAGGGCGTCCCGCTTGATGGCGTTGTAGATGTCGGGCTCGGAGTCCTTGTCGAGGTTTATGACCTTGGCGTAGCAGCCGCCCTCGAAGTTGAAGACGCCGTTGTCGTCCCAGCCGTGCTCGTCGTCGCCGACCAGCAGGCGCTTGGGGTCGGTGGACAGGGTGGTCTTGCCGGTGCCGGACAGGCCGAAGAAGATGGCAGTGTTCTCGCCCTTCATGTCGGTGTTGGCGGAGCAGTGCATGGCGGCAATACCCTTGAGGGGCAGGTAGTAGTTCATCATGGAGAACATGCCCTTCTTCATCTCGCCGCCGTACCAGGTGTTGATGATGACCTGCTCCCGGCTGGAGACGTTGAAGGCCACTACGGTCTCGCTGTTCAGGCCCAGCTCCTTGTAGTTCTCGCACTTGGCCTTGGAGGCGGTGTAGACCACGAAGTCGGGCTCGAAGCCCTCCAGCTCCTCGGCGGTGGGCTTGATGAACATGTTGCGCACGAAGTGGGCCTGCCAGGCCACCTCCATGATGAAGCGGATGGCCATGCGGGTGTCTTTGTTGGCGCCGCAGAAGGCGTCCACCACGTAGAGCTTCTTGTTGCAGAGCTGATCCTGGGCCAGCTTCTTGACCACTTCCCAAGTCTCCTGGCTCATGGGGTGGTTGTCGTTCTTGTAGCCCTCGCTGGTCCACCACACGGTGTCGCGGGAGGCGTCGTCCATCACGATGTATTTGTCCTTGGGAGAGCGACCGGTGTAGATGCCGGTCATGACGTTGACGGCGCCAAGCTCCGTCAGGACGCCCTTGTCAAAGCCCTCCAGGCCCGGGGCCATCTCGTCCTCAAAAAGCTGCTCGTAGCTGGGATTGTAAATGATTTCGGTCGCGCCGGTAATGCCGTATTTACTCAGATCAATGTGTGCCATGGTGCATTAAACCCCTTTCGGCAAGAATGATACTATCAATATAACACAAGAGCCTATCCGCGTCAATTCGCGAAGGGAGGAAAAAGCGGCGGAAAAAAGGAAAAACCCGTCGGAGCAGAGCCCCCACGGGTTTTGAAAGCTGTTCAGTTTATTCCGGATTGCGGCCGTTGCAGAGATAGAAGACCGTCAGCAGACCGGGGCCGCAGTGGGCGCCGATGACCACGCCCAGGCCCGTGATGGTGATCTCGCCGATCTGGGGGAAGGCGGCCTTGATGCCGTCCCGCACGGTCTCGGCGTCGGCCCGGCAGTCCGCCTGCAGGATGTGGACCCGGTAGCCCGTGGGATCCTCCACCTGGCTCAGATCGTGGAGCACGCCGTCCAGGATGGCCTTCAGAGCGGCCTTGCGGCCCCGCACCTTCTTGGCCACGTCCAGGGTGCCCCGGTCGGGCACGTAGAGTACGGGCTTGATGTTCAGCATGGAGCCCACCAGAGCCGCGGCGTTGGAGACCCGCCCGCCGGCCTTCAGGTAGTTCAGATCGTCCACGGTGAAGCGGTGGGCGATCTTCAGCTTGTGCGCCTCGCCCCAGGCGAGTACCTCATCGAAGCTTGCGCCGGCCTCCATGCGCTCCACCATGTGCTCCACCAGCAGGCCCAGGCCGCCGGAGATGCACAGAGTGTCCATCACATAGAGCCGCCGCTCCGGGTACTCCGCCCGGATCTCCTCGGCCGCCTTGTTGGCGTTCACATAGGAGACGGACATTTTCTGGGACATATCCAGGAAGATCACGTCCTTGCCGGTGTCCAGCAGGCTCTTGAAGAAGTCGTAGTACACGAACTCGTTGATCATGGAGGTCTTCAGCCGGTCGCCCTTGCGCATGCCGGCGTAGACCGCGTCCCGGCTCTCCTCCCGGCAGTCGTCCTCAAACAGCTTGTCCCCCACGGTGTAGGTATAGGGGATGAAGGGGATCTTGTGGGCGTCCAGCCAGGTGCGGGGCAGGTCGGAGGTGGAAGAGGTGGCGATGATATAGCCAGCCATAGCGAGCCTTCTTTCTGTACGTTTTTCACGCCCCACAGGATAGCACAGGATTGACTGATTTGCAAGATAAAAGGTAAAAAATGCGGGGAGGGGGGTGCGGCGCGGGGATCGCCGCGCGTCGCTGTGCCCCTCCCCTGCGCTGCGTCTGTTCGGGAATCAGGCCCGCAGGATCGGCTGGAGCTGGGCGCCGTAGAGGGCGGCCTCCACCGTCTCCGCCAGAAGGGAAAAGTCCGCTTGCAGGGAGCGTGGCTTCTTCTCCGGATCGTCCTGGCCGAAGGGGACGAAGTAGATGTTCCGCCGGTTCAGCAGCCGCCCGATGTTCTCCGCCGAGCCGGAGAGCCCGTCGTTGGTGGAAAAGGCGATCACCAGGGGGCGGCCGTTGCGCAGGTGGGCCTTGGCCGCCATGGTGACGCTGCTGTCGGTGATGCCGTTGGAAAGCTTCGCCAGGGTGTTGCCCGTGCAGGGGGCGATCAGCAGGGCGTCCAGCGGCGCCTTCGGCCCCAGGGGCTCTGCCTCGGCCAAGGTGGTGATCACGTGCTTGCCCGTGAGCTCCATGAGACGCCGGATATGTTGGGCCGCCGTGCCGAAGCGGGTGTCCGTCTCGGCGGCGGTGTCGCTCATGATGGGAACCAGATCGTAGCGCGCGGCCAGCGCGGGAACGGCCGCGAAAAGCTTATCATAGGTGCAGTAGGAGCCGCAGAGCGCCAGCCCCAGACGTTTTTTCTCCATGCTCAGTCCTCCGTTTCCTCAATGACGGCGTATACCGCCTTTTGCAGCAGCCGGGCGGCCGCAAGGGGCGCCGTCTCCCCCGGCAGGCCCGGGGCGGCCAGCGCGCGCAGCCCGATGTTGACCGCCAGCGTCCGATCAAAGCCCCCCGGGGGCGAGGCCAGCTCCAGCAGAAGAGCCTCCGGCCGGATCAGACAGAGCATCCCCTCCGTCAGCACCCGGGCGGGCACGGTGTTGACGATGGTATCGAAGTCCCCCAGCGCGGCCTCCAGCCCGCCGTAGTCCAGCGCGCGGCAGCCCAGGGCCTCCGCCATGGCCCGATCCCGTGTTCCCCGCGCCGCCACGGTCACCTCCGCGCCCAAGGCCCGCAGCCGCAGGGCCAGGATCCGCCCGATCCGGCCCCAGCCCAGCACCAGGACGCGGCTGCCCCAGATGGAGCCCTCGCTTTGCCCGATGATGCGGCCGATGGCGCCCTCGGCGGTCAGGGCGGCGTTGCCCACGGCAAGCTCCGGCCGGTGGAGCAGATCGGTCACCCGCAGCGCTCCCTGCAGGGCCGCGGATACGCTTCGGTCGCTGAAGCGTCCGCCGATCAAGAGCTGACCCGGCCAAAGCGCCTCGATCAGCGCGGGCATGGCAAGGCTCTCCGACGAGAGCGGGGCGTTGAGAAAGCCGCCCTGCTCCGCCGGCAGGGGCAGCAGCACGCAGTCCGCCCCGTAGACGCAGCTCTGCAGGCAGCTCTCCCGGGGGATCTCCCGGGGCAGCCCGGCTTTTTCCAGGGCGAAGCTGCGCAGCTTGTGCCCGTCCTGCAGCAGCAGCTCCGCCAGCAGGGCGGAGCGCCGGTCTCCGCCCACCACAGCAAATCTCACATTTCTCCACCTCCGGCTCATACTATTCTGTTGGACAAAGGGCGGTGACTGTGGTAAAATACAAGGCTGTAGGGGCGAGCCTCGCGGTCGCCCGTTATTCTCATCGTCATTTTTCGGGCGGCTGACAGCCGCCCTTACGGGCAGCACGGGGAAAGAGAGGCATAACAGATGAGCAGAGCGGACGAGATCTTCATTCAAAATTGTAAGGATATTCTGGAAAACGGGGTCTGGGACACAGATCGGGAGGTGCGCCCCCGCTGGGAGGACGGCGCGCCCGCCCACACGGTCAAGAAATTCGGCATCGTGAACCGCTATGATCTGGCCGAGGAGTTCCCCATCCTGACCCTCCGGCGGACTTACTGGAAGTCCGCCATCGACGAGCTGCTGTGGATCTGGCAGCAAAAGAGCAACAATGTCCGCGATCTGCGCACCCGGGTCTGGGACGCCTGGGCGGACGAGAACGGTTCCATCGGCAAGGCCTACGGCTACCAGCTCGGCGTGAAGCACCACTATCCCGAGGGGGACATGGATCAGGTGGACAAGGTGCTCTGGGACTTGAAGCACAACCCAGCCTCCCGCCGGATCATGACCAACATCTACACCTTCGCCGACCTGTCGGAGATGGCGCTCTACCCCTGCGCCTATTCCATGACCTTCAACGTCTCCGGCAACAAGCTCAACGCCATTTTGAACCAGCGCAGCCAGGACATGCTGGCCGCCAACAACTGGAACGTGGTGCAGTACGCGGTGCTGACCATGATGATGGCCCAGGTCTCCGGCTTTGAGCCGGGGGCGTTCATCCACGTCATCGCCGACGCCCACATCTACGACCGGCACGTGCCCGTCATCGAGGAGCTGATCCAAAAGGAGCCCAAGCCGGCCCCGAAGTTTCTCATCGACCCCGATGTAAAGGATTTCTACGCCTTTACCCGGGACAGCTTCAAGGTCGAAGGCTACGAGTTCAACGAGTTTACCGGGAAGATCCCGGTGGCGGTGTGATATGGCGCTGGAAGCGATCGTGGCCGTCTATGCCGACTGGGGCATCGGCGCAAAGGGCACCCAGCCCGTGGTTCTGAAGGCCGACCGGCGGCATTTCCGGGCGGTCACCGGCGGCGACGCGGTGATCGTGGGGCGGCGCACGATGGAGGATTTTCCCGGCGGCAGGCCCCTCAAGGGGCGGCGCAACATCGTCGTCACCCGGCAGGAGCTGGAAATCGAGGGTGCGGAGGTCGTGCACAGCACCGCCGAGGCCCTGGCCGCCGCGGGGGACGCCCGCTGCCTGGTCATCGGCGGCGCCAGCGTGTATGAGCAATTTTTCCCCTACTTAAATAAGATTTTTATCACAAAAATCGACTTGATTCCCCGCTCGGATCGCTTCTTTCCCGACCTGGACGCCTTGCCGGACTGGAGCTGCACCGAGCAGGGCCCCTGGCAGGAGGAGGACGGCGTCCGCTACCGCTTCTGCATCTACGAGCGAAAGGAATAAAAGCAGAGACTCCCCGGCGTATTCACGCCGGGGAGTCTCTGCTTGCTGTACTCGACTCGACTCGCTTACAGGATCTTGTTGATCTCCGTCTCGATGGCCTTGGCCTTGTCCTGGGGGACGATCTTCTTGCTGACGACCAGATCAAAGATCTCGCCGCAGGATTTCTTGTTGAACAGCTTGACGGGGTACTTCATCAGATTGGGGGCGTGCTCCCTGATGATCTCCACGCACTTGGGATTGGCAAAGCATTCTTTTACGGTAAGGCTTCTGAAATCCATTGCGATTCTCCTTCTTCAGATCAGTATTCCGTTGTCGCGGTAAAGAAATTGTATCACTGGGCGTTCTTTTCGTCAAGAGGACGCTGTTTTTTGCGGCGGGCGGCCCGGCGGGCGTCGCCGTAAAGCGTGATGGCGCAGGCCAGGGAGCTGAAGGCGCACAGCCCCACCAGCGCCAGAAAGGCGTTCCCTCGCAGAAAGCCCATCAGGGGGTTGAACTGATCCAGGATCACCAGCGTCAGCAGGGCCAGCCACAGGGAGACGCAGAGATTCGGCAGAAAGGCTCTCCAGAATTTCATCGCTTGTCCTCCCATCCGTCCTCGGTGATGAGCAGAATGTCGCACAGGCTCCGGTCGCCGCCATTGCTTTGCACACTGTAGCGCTCGTGCAGGAAGGTCATCACGGCCGAGCCGCCGCCGTCCAGGTTATAGGCGCAGGCGCAGCCCAGCTCCTCGAAGATCTGCGCCAGCTCCGGCATGGTCATGCCCTTGGAATAGCCGTCCTGCCGCCCGTCCACCACCACGAAGCAGTAGTGTCCCGGCTCGTAGTAGCCCACGGCGCTGCGGGGGTTGGGATAGGAGACGGGGATGGGCATTTCATAGGAGGCTTTCACATGCCCGTTCTCGTCCAGCAGAGAGGGGCCGAAGTTCCAGGCCTGGGCCACGCCGCGGGACAGGATGTCCTCGACCTTGTAATCAAAGCGGCTGTAGCAGGCCATCACGCCGTCGTTATACAGCACGCACAGGTCGCAGTAGGTCTGGTCGTCCATGTAGACCTGGCCGTTCCGCACCAGGAAGCCCTGGGGCTGGTAGGCATAGAAGTCGCCGCTGATGGCCAGGATCGCGTGGGAAGCCGCGTCCATCTCCATGGCGTCCTGGGAGGTGGAGGGGGCGAGCACGTTGTTGGCGGTGTAAGTGCGGAAGCTGTCCGGGCTTGCCACATAGATATCCGCCACGTGATAGACCGACTGGTTGGCCCCCTCGCCGAAGGTGTGGGTTTCCACGGTGATGGAGACCTGAGGACTGCGGTAGGAGTGATCCGTGATCACGGTTTCCTCACTGAAGTGCTCGGCAAAGCGGATCTGCCAGGGCGTGCGCGGATCCGGCGTGTCCTCCGGCGCGCCGTCTGTCTCCGCCGTCGAGCCGGCGTGGGCGTCGTCGGCGCCGGGGGAGGGCGCAGACGTCTGACCGGGCTCCCGCACGTCGCTTTTTGCGGGGCTCTCCTGCTGTTGCGCCTGCGAGGCGGCGCGGGCCTGCAGCATGGGCAGGCCCAGCCGGAAAAACACCACGATCCCCAAGATCAGGGCGCCGGCCAGAATGTCGGAAAGGATGACCTTCCAAAGCGGTTTCGGTTTGTAATTACGCATGCCAGTTATCTCTCTTCGTTGGATTCCGCGCCGTCGCGAAGGACGGCTTCGGCGCAGCGCATGCCGTCCACGGCGGCGGAGGTGATGCCGCCGGCGTAGCCCGCGCCCTCGCCGCAGGGGTAGAGGCCCCGGATGCCGGAGCGGCAGTCCGCCCCCCGGAGGATGCGCACCGGGGAGGAGGAGCGGGTCTCCGGCGCGGTGAGCACCGCGTCCGGGTCGTCGAAGCCCGGGAGCTTCCGGCCCAGAGCGGGGATGGCCTGCTCCAGCACGCCGGTGATCCGCGGCGGCAGCACCTCGTGCAGCTCGCACCAGGTGACGCCGGGGCGGTAGCTGGGCAGCACCCGGCCCGGCCCCTGGCTCGGACGCTTCGCCAGAAAGTCCCCCACCCGCTGGGCCGGCGCGGCGTAGTTCCCGCCAGCGGCGGCGAAGGCGGCCTGCTCGAGCTGCCGCTGCCAGCGCATGCCGGAGAGCAGATCCCGCTCCGGAAAGTCCTCCGGGTGCAGGGTCACCAGCAGGGCGGCGTTGGCGTTTTCGCCGTCCCGGGCGGAATAACTCATGCCGTTGGTCACCACGCCGCCGGTCTCGGAGGCGGCGGCGATGACCTCGCCCCCCGGGCACATGCAGAAGGTATAGGCGCTGCCGCCGTCGGGCAGGTGTACGTTCAGGGAATAGTCCGCCGCGGGGAGACTTCCCCGGGCGCGCCCGTACTGGGCCAGATCCACGTCCGCCTGCCGGTGCTCGATGCGCACGCCCATGGAAAAGGCCTTGGGCTCCATGGGCACCCCCAGGCGGTGGAGCATTTCGAAGCTGTCCCGGGCCGAGTGGCCGATGGCCAGGATCAGACGGCTGCAGGGCAGCTCCTCCTCCCCCTCGCCGCCGCGCACCCGGACGCCCCGGAGGGCCCCGTCCTGCAGCAGCAGCTCGGTGAGCCTGGTCTCAAAGCGGATCTCCCCGCCCAGCGCCAGGATCGCCCGCCGGATGCTCTGCACCACGCTGATGAGCACGTCCGTGCCGATGTGGGGCTTTGCGCCATAA
>JAEEGH010012120.1_pt1 | contig 19436 bp, 19 predicted proteins | sample 9134181 | NCBI WGS metagenome assembly JAEEGH01 (sample SAMN16246544, study PRJNA631951) | gut metagenome | biome: gut microbiome; feature: rumen; material: DP-attached | host: Bos | place: Iran: Karaj | collected 2018-10 | reverse complement strand
TATCTTATAGAAAAATAATGATTTAATCAATCACCTTGACACGAATCAACAGCCTTCACTGCAACCCCACAGTGTTACAGGCCGTATTTTGCTACAAGTTCAGTGCGGTCATTTACGCCGATTTTTTCGTAAATAACAGAAATATAGTTCTCTACAGCCCGTTTTCTGATGCCCAGCTTATCTGCTATCTGATCATTGGAGTAGCGGCACAAAAGCAGCTCCATAACCTCTTTTTCACGTCGGGTAAGAGCATCTGTAAAGTTGTTATATTTAATAAGCCCTGTTTTTAATTCTTCCTGTATAAAGACTTCGCCGGCAAGCGCCTTTTCCATGCAGTTCAAAAGCTCTGGCGAAGTGGCGTTTTTTGACACATAACCGCATGCACCGCTTTTGATAGCGCTTTTCACAATGCCCGCCGCAAAGAACATCGAATAAACAATGATTTTTATGCCGGGATAAAGCGAAAGCAGCTTTCTTATAAAATCAATTCCGGTATTTTTGCCATAAAAGTTTATATCGCAGATAACAACAGACGGAAGCTTGCCGCTTTTTGCAAGCTGCTCAAAATCTGCAAGCGCCGCTTCATGAGTTCCTGCATCACCTGTTTTTATCCAGTCAGAGTTTTCTGTTATCCAGCTGGAAGTGCCCAGCCTTAGCATTTCATGATCATCAATTATATAAAAGGTTTTATACATATTTCCTCTTGTTACAGCGTTATGGTAATCTGTGTACCGCAGTCTTCTTCTGAACGGTAGCTCACACTTCCGCCAAGCAGCTGCACTCTCTCAACGATATTTCTTATTCCAAAATGAAAGTTTTCGGTGTTTTCAAAAACACCGCTGTTTATCTGATTCACAAGCTCTGCATTCATGCCATGCCCGTCATCTGTTATGATTATCTTTAAGGCTGAACGCCTTTTAGCAGCGGCGGCCGCGGTTTCTTTTTTGAAAAGAACAGTCACCTCGTTTGCGGCGGCATGCTTCTTTATATTCTGAAAAGCTTCTTGAACAATGCGGTATATGTTCATAAGCTGCTCGTCTGTAAAAACCGAAAAATCAACAGAGTCTTCAACAACAATGCGCAGCTGAAAATCAGATTTATCATTTGAGACTGTGCCAAAAATCTTTTGCCCCAAAAGATCTAAAGCGCCGGCCATGTCACTTTCAAAAATGTTGGGCGGCGTAAGGTTGTAGCACAGCTTGCGGATAGTGTCGATATTCTCGTTTTGTGTTGCAATAATTTTTGAGGCAGTTTCTTTTTCAGCAAGACCTTCAGCCAAAAGCGAAACATAACGCATGCTTTGAGCAACCGTATCATGAAGCTCCATTGAAATGCGCCGCCGTTCAGCTTCCTGCACTTCCATGGAATGTTTCAAAAACTGGTCTGAATTATAGATGATAGCATCACGCTTTTTTACCTCGCGCGCATTAAGATAAATCAATATAACCGCGCCTACAATAATGGCCAGAAACGCTATCACATAATAATCATAGAATTTTTTATGCGTATCTTCCAACACAAAGTTCTGGTTACGGAGATATGCCAGCATACTAAGGTCTATCTGCTCAATCTGCGATTCAAGCAAATTCTGCTCGGCGACTTCACCCTCTTTAAGCTGCTGTAAAAGAGAAGCGCCTGTTGTCAGGCAGATTTCAATCTGATTTTGGGTTGCGTCTTTTAATTCCGGGTAAGAATTGAACTTTTCGGGCTTATAGTCTTCTAAAGCTGTCAAAAACTTTTGGCAAGAGGCAGCGTCTTTATTCTGATGAAACTCTGCCCAAGCCGCATACACAACTTTAGAATCATTAAATTTGTGCTGCGGCCTTTGAAAGCACGAAACAAGAGAGAAAAGCAGAACTACCAACATTATATGCCGGATTCTCATTCAGCTTCTCCCCCCCCGTACATTTGTATAGTATATTTCTTATAAGCAATAGAAATTCCGAAACCAGCAAAAGTTGTAATGATTCTGTCTAAAACCGTAATCGGAATACGCCCTATGATGCAAGAAGCAAGCACGCCCATCTGGTCGCCTGAAAAAGCAAATATGATTTTGTCAAAAGGGCCGGCTTCTACATTCTGCGTGAACGTAAAATAGCTGATAATTCCCGAAACGACGGCACACGCCAGAGCCGCACAGACTGCTGCCGTAAGAATATACAAAAACGTAAAGTTAACGCCTTTTGCAAGATTTTCCTTTTTGCGCACAAAAAGCCATGTTACCAGAATAATGGTAAATGCAGATAGCGTAAAAAGATAGATATAATCATTCTTGCCATACAGAATAATCAGCTTAAGGCAGCCGCAGACTACATTCACAACATAAACAGCCAATGCAGCCAGCGGCCCGTAGACAAAAAGCACCGCCATTGCAAAAATCATATCCAGAAACAGCGGCACATGCAGCACATTCTGAAAAAGCGACGCCGTAGCAAAATCAAGCACCCCCGCCACAATTACCACAAGACTGATTGTAAGATATTTCTTTGTTGTTGTTTCCATTTTCTTTATTCCAAAATCATTATACTACAAATATCCGCCTGTACAAAGAGACTTGCTCTGCACACAGGCGGTTATTTCATTTTTTAGCTTTATGCTATTGCTTAACAAAAGTTGCCGTTAAATTGCGGGTAGTGCCACTAGCATCTTGAACTTCCATAACAATTTCAGTATTTCCATTTGTTATTGTATATGTATCTCCATCTATCACAATTGTTCCATTAGTAAAATCACCAGATGTAATTGAATAAACACCTGAGTCAGACTCTCCTGTAAGATATCCTCTTCCAGCCATTGCATAAGTATTGTTATTTTTAAAATCAACTACATAACTTCCTGGAATAGTGCAACTATATGTTGCCGTATTAGATGTTGAAGAGCTTTTTGTAAATGTATGATTACCGTCACCAGTATTCCAAGTGAATGATCCGTTTGCTATTGTAAGGGTACTTCCGCCGGTAAAACTAAGCGTACCATTATCAAAATTGCCACTAAATGAACATGAAGAACTATCATTGAGAAGCTCAATTCCATTCAGCGTTGCCCTAGCTGATGCAGTATTAGTACTTGTGTTAACTTCAATTGCATAATTGACATTGAAACTTGCGGAAAAACTGGCAACAGTTGCAGGTGCTGTACCAGAACCAGAGTTTGATCCGCCACCAGACTTTCCACCACCAGCACCTTTACAGCTTATAAGCACCAATGCAATTGAAACTAAGACAATAATTCCAAACAACTTTTTCATAAAAACACTCCTTTTTTTTACCATCAGCTTTTTTTGAAAACATTCCGCTTTCTTCATAATGGCTTTGTGATTGTATTATCAGCTGAAAGTAGTTCAAAAACCAGTGAGTTTCTCCCACTGAAAATCAGTGAGTTAACTCACTGAAAAAAGCGCAAAATTATTGATATTTAAAACTTATACCGTATGAATAACCAACCGGCAGACCTGCTATAAACCTGTAATATGCATAATATTGCTCACCATTTATATTTATCTCAGCTTCATCATAGGCTCCAGCTATATCACTATAAAAATTGCAATTAGGATCTGTTATGTAATATTTATTCATTCGTCCTAGCACTTTAGGACAAATATATATATCCCAAACACCATCTTCAATTGCAAGTGTACTTATTCTTTCCCCTACAGTATATGAACATGATCTAGGAACTGTATTTTCAGGAGTATTCTCTAATACAGTCAATAAGTTAAGGTTATTATTCCAATCAAAAGATTCAATCTCAATATTTGAGTCTATTAATCCAAAATAAGACTTATACGCTGTATTAGTTCCGCCGCTATTGCTGCTACCTTCACCTATAGAAACTCTGGCGATAGTTTCCATCATACTGCCAGGCTGATAGTATTTAAAACTTACACTGTATGAATAACAAACCGGCAGACTGGGTATAAATCTATAATATGCATAATATTGTTCACCATTTATATTTATCTCAGCTACATTATAGGTTCCAGCTATATCATTATAAGCATTGCTAAAAGGACCTGTTGTGAAATATTTATTCATTTGTCCTAACGCTTTAGGACAAATATACATATCCCAAACACCATCTTCATCTGCAAGTGCACTTATTTCTTCTCCTATAGTATATGAACATGTTCTCGGAACTGTATTTAGAGGAGTATTCTCTAATACGGTCAATAAATGGAGGTTATTATTCCAATCAAAAGTCTCAATCTCAATATTTGCGTCTATTAATCCAAAATAAGACCTATATCTTGTATTACTTCCACTGCTATTGCTGCTACCTTCACCTATAGAAACAATGGCGGTGGTTTCCCTCATACTGCCAGACTGATAGTATTTAAAACTTACAGTTTTTGAATAACCGGCAGGTATGTTATTGAGAATTCTATAATAGGCATAATATTGTTCAGTATTTATAGTTATTTCAGTTACATCATAATGAAATGAAGCGTAATAATTATCTTCAAAACATAAGTTCATAGCTCCTAATGCTTTTGGACAAATATACATTTCATAAATACTGTCTTCATAAGATACAGCGCTTGCTAATTCATCTACTGTATACGAACATGTTCTGGAAACCGTATTTATCGGTGTGTTTTCTATCACAGAAAATAAGTGAATATTAGAATCCCAATCGAATGTACTTAAATTAGTATTAGCGGAAATATATCCATAATAAGACCTATACGTTGTATTAGTTCCTACGTTAGTGTTGTTACTGCTGTTACTTCTGCCGACAGAAACAGTGGTGCTGCCTGCACTTCCACTTTCAGTGCTACCACTAGAACTAGCAGGCGGCGCAGCTACAGCACCGCCTCCTCCTCCGCCACCGCCACAGCTGACAAGTACAAATGCCAAAGACAATATAAGCAAAATCCAAATAAATCTTTTCATTGCAAGACGCCCTTTTTTAATCTGAGAAAATCGACACTTCACCGACTTTATAATGTTTCGATTTTATTATCACTTGAGTGCGCTCAATAAACCAGTGAGTTTCTCCCACTGAAAATCAGTGAGTTAACTCACTGAAATGCTGCTTTCTGTTATTGCTTAACAAAAGTCAGCGGCAAATTACGGTAAGTACCATAGGCATCTTGAACTACTTGATTAATATTGAAGCTTCCATTTGTTATGGTATGCCTGTCACCGTCTATCACAATTGTGCCGCTATTAAAATTTCCGGCTGTAATTAAATGTGTGCCTCTGTCTGCAATTCCAGATAAGACACCTCTTCCGCTCATTACATAAGTAAAGGTATTTTTAAAATTCATTATGATTTTTTCAGAAACCGGACAACTGAACAGTACTGTATTAGCTGATTGAGATGTTTTTCTAAATGTATGCACACCGTCACCAACATCAAAATTAAAGGCTCCGTCTGTTATTGTAATGCTGCCTTCGCCATTAAAGCTAAGCGTGCCGTTTTCAAAATCGCCGTTGAGCGCAAAGTCATAATCATTTGTATCAACAACAAAAACATCACTGATATAGGCTTTATATACCGTCGTATTGTTTTTTGTGTTAAAGCCAATCACCAGATTAACATTTAATGTTGCAGCAAACGCCGCAACAATGTCATTTGTTACAACAGTAGGCACACCTGCTGGTATTGTTAAACCACCAGGACTACCGCCGCCAACGCCGCTGCAGCTTACAAGAACCAACAAAATGGAAAATAAAACAAAAACTTCCAGCATCTTTTTCATATAAACCGTTCTTTTTTTGCAAGTCTTTTTTGTAATTGTATTATCAGCTTATGGCGGGCAATAAACCAGTGAGTTTCTCCCACTAAAAATCAGTGAGTCAACTCACTGAAAATTCATGATTATATAGAAAAGTATAAAAAACTCTCTCACCTATTTATGAATTAAAGATATGCTTTCCGATTTATATCGAGAAGCATATCTTTTCTAGATTTTTATAAATCTAAGTCACTTAAATCCATATCGCTTAAATCACTTAAATCCATGTTACTTATATTATTGACTACGGCATCTGAAGCTTCTACATATCGTTCTGAAAGTTTTAGATATCGAGCCGTATCTTTTGAAGACCACTTATCAATGTCCATATCTTCAATCTCATCAGCAAACTTAGCTGCTTCTTGGTAAACTTTCATCAAAGCAGACATGTTATTTTTCTTAGCTGCTTTTTCCATCTCTTTGACCAGATTTTCATACTTATCAAGCAGTTTTGCTACATCTGTTGATTTAGAGCTTTGTTTTTTTACGTTAGTTTTTATTTCTTCCTTATTGTCTTTTATGTAATCCTTTGCTTTTTCAGTATACTTTCTGAAATCTTTTTTTGATATATCATAAAAATCCATTAGATCTTCAAGATCTTCGAATTCTTCAAGCATATCTTCCAACTCAGAAACCTTGTCGTCATCATCTTGCAATTCATATTCAGAAAGAACCTCATCAATGCCTTTGGTTTTTCCGTTGTTCGCAATTATTGCATTTAACGCAATTAATTCTTGAGGGGTCAGCCCCAATTCCTTTTTAATACTTTTTTCGACCGCGACAAGTTCTTTTGATGATTTTTTTCCTCCAACAGGCAAAACAAGAATAAGAAGAATTATCAAAATAAGTCCGCAAAAAGCATAATTTGCGTATTTAGCTACTTTTGCAAATGCCGGAATTTTTCCGACAAGTCCATTAAAAGGAAGTTTGTTAATTGTTTCCTTTATTTTTTCCATAATTGTCATTTGTTACTCCTTTTTTGCCATCAGTTTTTTTTTGAAAACATTCTGCTTTCTTCGTAATGGCTTTTTAATTATTTTATCAACTGTCTAATTCAAATAATTTTGAGACAGTTCACTATATTTGTTATATTGCTAGTGTATCTTGACTTTTTATCTATAATTCTAAGATGCACAAACAGATACAACCAAGTAAGCAACTAAAACACTACAAAGCAATGGCTTTAATAAATAAGTCCACAAAAAATTCATAAACCATGATGAGTTTGACGAAAAACTGTCTAAAAATGGACAAACTTCAGCCAACCAAACAAAAAATGTCCAAACCACACCACCAATAACAGCTGATAACGGAACAGCAATAAAACACTTTAAAACAGTGAGTTGCTGATACTTAGCAATAACAATGGCGGAAATAAAACTTATAATCGCCCCTATAATAAATTGCTTTTTCATAAAATCTCCTTTTTGCCATAAGTTTCTTTTTGAAAACATTCTGCTTTCTTCATAATGGCTTTGTGATTGTATTATCAGCTGAAAGTAGTTCAAAAACCAGTGAGTTTCTCCCACTGAAAATCAGTGAGTTAACTCACTGAAAGCAGAAGATTTAAGCCATGCAGTAGTTTTTAACAATTAAGCACTTTAAGCCAGCAAAGCGCACAAGTGCAGATTTTCCTCTTGACTTTTCTTATTCATAGAATTACATTTTATTTTGATAGTGCATAGATTAAGGTCTATATTGTCTTTGCGTATATGCAAATGACAATTAATTAGCTAAAGTATAAGAGGGGATTTGCTATGGATAAAATCGGAAGCACAGTTATTTATATGGGTACTCAAAAGATCAATCAAGTTCAAGGAACTCAGCCAGTATGGGGTGTAAAAAACATATCCGCTGAAGATGAAAAAACACCTGACTCAACAAAATCTGAGAAAAAATCTTTTGCAGAACTTTTAAATGAAGAACTGAAAAAACACGAATAGTTCTTCTGCTATACAAATATTTGGACATTTTTTACAGAAAAAAAAATCCATATGGCAACGGAACTTTACCATATGGAAAATAGCCCCAAAAAAGCAATTGATTCAATGATTGAACCAATTTCTATATTTTACTGCCTTCCAATGTACCGTGGGAATTATCGCTGCCAGACCAAGTTCCTGTGATGTTGCCATCATCATCAATAGTTGCAGTTGCAGATACTCCCCAATCTGGAACTTTAACAGTCATATTGCCAGAATCATCAATATAGCCACTAGGAGAGGCTGTATAGCCACCAGCAGAAAACGATCCATAAACCCTTCCTTTTGAATTTATATTAAAACTCCAAGTTCCGCTGTTGTTTTTGCCTTCCTCTACCCAAGTTCCCTTATAATTACCGGCATAAGCATTAGATGAACCATCATCAGTAGTTGCACAACTTACTAACAGAAACAAAGCAGCAATCATCATAACAAATAAAACCAAGTTTCTCTTTCCCATTTACATACTCCTAAAAATTTGTGTCATTCAAAACTAAAACAAAGCTGATTCCGTAAGAACAAATATCTTCAGCCCTTATCAGCATAATTAAACACTAAGTTTTAATTTTGAATTTAAGATTCTACCCATTTATCAAAATGGAATTACTTATGTATAGTAACACAGGAATTTGTAATCGTCAAACAAAAAAGAATAGCTTACACGAATTTCAAGTTCTGGCAGTTTGGCATGTCCAGCAGCTTGCCTGCTTTTACGTCGATTGAGATTGGGCTACCGCTTTCAGAGAGGGTGCGGTAGCTTCCGTCTGGAGGAAGAAGCTGGGTAAAAGCTGAATTCGTGGCAGCGGCGCGGCGCATTTCGGCAAGGTCAAGCTCGTAAGGGCGTGTTAAAAGCTCAGCGGCGGCAGAAAAATCGCCGTCAAGAATCATGTGCCGTATAAAAGAAGAGCTGATGCGCGCGGTTTTGCCGTCTTTAGCCTTGCAATACACAGGCGGAACAAAATGCGTTTCAATCTGCGCACCGCTTGCCCACGCCTCAATCTCATTGCGCGTGGTCTTGCCTTTGTAGCCGCAGTGAAAGTCAAAGCCTTCAACCAGGCATTTCATGTTTATGCGCTGCACAAGGCTTGAAAGAAAATCTGTGCCAGAAACTGCGGCGAACTTATCAGTAAAATCTACAAGAATAACGCTTTCAATGCCGAGCTGCTCAAAAAGTGCAAGCCGCTGCGGAAGCGACGAAATGTCGCCGGCATAATCGCCCGCGTGCTTTATTGCAGGCAGAGGGCGCGTAAACGTAATAACAACTGAATGAAAATGCTTTTCAATACAGGTTTTGGTGAGCGTATCGATGAGCACGCGGTGGCCTTTGTGCAGGCCGTCAAAGCTGCCGATTGTAACAGCCGTTTCTTTGCCGGAAAATTGAGGAAAATCACTGTCGTTCCAAGATAAAACCTGCATCTACGGTTCCTTGCCTAAACTAATTACATAATCGTATATAATCCGTTTATTTTCAACATGAATCATTCCGCAAAAATCTTCTTTTTGAGAAAAAACTGCTATTTTCTGCCCTTTTTCAACTGAAAAAACCGGCTCTGAAAACCAGAGCTGCTTCAAAGGCTGCCCTGAAAAAAACTGCTTTTCATATTCAGTCTTTATAGTTAACGGAAAAAATCCGCATTGCTCTGCAAGGCTTATGCTCATTTTTTGAATTTTGCTTCTTATCTCGGCAAAAAGCTGCTCCTCTGCTTCTGGCGGAAGTTTTTCTGCTTTTTTTCCCATGCGTACCGCATTCTTTATGCTGAATTCATCAAGCAGAGAAAAGCCCGAAGCATCGCTCAAGCCAAAGTCGCCGACTTTTGTGCGTCTAAGCCCAATCAGATACGCGGCAGAACCGCAGTCTAAGGCAATATCGCGCGCAAGGCAGCGGATATAAGTGCCTTTGCTTACAGAAAAAGCAACATGTGCATATTTTACGGTTTTTAGCATTTCATTTTCAAAGACTACATCTTTGAGTTCTGCCTTGAACACCGTAACAGGCCGCGCAGGAATTTCTGCTGTCTTACCGGCACGCGCCAAATCGCTTGCGCGCTTGCCGTTAATGTGCAGCGCGCTGAATGCGGGCGGTGTCTGCATAATCCCGCCGGTAAATTTTTCGATTGATTTTTTAAGAGCGTCTATAACAGGCAGCGGCGCGGTTTTTATTACAGAGCCTGACGGGTCTAATGTGTCTGTTTCTGCGCCAAATTCAATTATTGCCTCGTAATCTTTGTTAAAGGCTGTAATTGCACCGGCAAGCCTTGTAAGCCTACCGGCACAGACAACGAGCAGGCCGTCTGCAAAATTGTCAAGCGTGCCTGTATGCCCTATTTTGGTGGTGTTCAGCGCGTGTTTTATCGCCCAAAGAGAAGAAAAGCTCGTAAGCCCCGGCTGCTTGGCATATAAGACAATGCCGTCAGTCTGCTGCATTATTCTCCGAAGATGCGGCGGCGTCAGCTTCTGTTATTTCAGCAAGCTTACGCACCATTTCAAAGCCTTCTTTTATGCTTGAGTCGCACACAAACTGAAGTTTGGGGAACTGCCGGAGCGTAAGTTTACGGCTTAACGTAGACTGAATAAAGCCGGCAGCGCTTTCGAGCCCCTTTACGCCTTTTTCAGTCTTCTTGTCGTCCATAAAGCTTGAAACATACACTTTTGCATAGCTTAAATCACGTGAAACTTCGACACGGTTTATGTTCAAAAAAGTTGAAACACGCGGGTCTTTTATCTGCTGTTTTAGAATCATCTGGGAAATTTCATTTCTGATCTGCTCCCCAAGACGTACTAATCTAAATTCAGACATATCAGCCTTCTTTTTTGTTTGAGCTTGAAGACGGCGCGTTCAGTTTTCTTGCAACTTCTACCATTTCGATAATCTCGAACTGGTCGCCAACCTGAATATCCTGCCAGTTTTCAAGGCCCATACCGCATTCAAAGCTTGTAGCAACTTCTTTAACGTCATCTTTGAAGCGCTTCAATGAAGTAATCTTGAGAGAAGAAGCAATTACGATGCCGTCGCGGATAACGTTGACGCTGCAAGAACGTTTTACGACGCCTGTAAGCACGTAACAACCGGCAATTACGCCGATTTTCGGCACTTTGAACGTGTCGCGCACTTCAACAGTACCGATGACTTCTTCCTTAACGTCTGGCTTAAGCATACCTTCCATAGCGGCCGTAATTTCTTCGACACACTTATAGATGATGTTATATTTGCGGATATCAACCTTTTCCTGGTCAGCGAGGGCTTTTGCCTTCGGTGTAGGACGGACGTTGAAACCGATGATAATTGCATTTGAGTCAGCGGCCGCCAAAGAAACGTCGCTTTCGTTGATTGCACCGGCTGAAGAATGAATAACGACAAGGCGGATGTCTTTTGTTGAGAGCTTTTCAAGCGACTGCTTCAAGGCTTCTGCTGAACCCTGAACGTCTGCCTTGATGATAACCTTGAGCTCCATAACTTCGCCCTGTTCGATTGTATCGTACAGGTTATCAAGATTAACCTTCTTGACAGCCTTTGAATCTTCAAACCGCTTCAATTCCTGGCGTTTTGCAGAAATGTCGCGAGCATCGCGCTCTGTTTCCGTAACCTGGAAAGGATCGCCTGCATTCGGCATTCCTTCAAAACCGACGATTTCGACAGGCATTGCAGGATAAGCTTCTTTAAGCTTCTTGCCGCGGTCATTGTAGATTGCGCGCACGTGACCGGCGTAAATTCCGCCGACATACGGGTCGTTGATGTGCAAAGTACCGCGTTCAATCATTACTGTACAGACAACACCACGTCCGTGGTCAATCTTAGATTCAATAACCTTACCTTCTGCACGGCAATTCCAGTTAGCCTTAAGTTCAAGAACTTCAGCCTGAAGAAGAATTGCATCAAGCAGGTCGTCAATGCCTTCTTTCTTCAAAGCACTGATATAAACGTACTGTGTCTGTCCGCCCCATTCTTCCGGAGTAAGACCATATTCAGAAAGCTGAGTCTTTACACGCTCTGGGTTTGCTTCCGGCTTATCAATTTTGTTTACCGCAACGATAATCGGAACATCTGCGTCTTTTGCGTGGTTGATTGCTTCTACAGTCTGAGGCATAACGCCGTCGTCAGCAGCAACAACAAGGACAACAATATCTGTAACTTTTGCACCGCGGGCGCGCATCATTGTAAATGCTTCGTGTCCCGGTGTATCAAGGAAGGTAATCTTGCCTTTTGGCGTTTCAACCTGATAAGCACCGATGTGCTGAGTAATGCCGCCGAATTCACTTGCAACAACGTTTGCGCTTCTGATTGCATCAAGTGTCTTGGTCTTACCGTGGTCAACGTGACCCATAACAGTAACGACCGGCGGGCGCGGCTTCATATCTTCTTCTCTGTCTGCTTCGCTTTCGATAACAGTTTCATCATAAAGGCTGATAATCTTAACCTGGCAGTCAAATTCTGAAGCAACGATTGTCGCCGTATCGGCATCGATTGTCTGTGTGATAGACACCATCATGCCCATACCCATAAGCTTCGCGATAATTTCCGAAGCTTTAAGGTTCATCTTCTTTGCAAGTTCCGAAACTGAAATTGAATCCATGATTTCAATTTCTTTCGGAACTGGATTTGTATGTATTGTCTGCTTCTTCTTCTGGTTCAGAAGCTTGTCAACTGTCTCAATGTCTTCGCGGTCTTTGCGGTTGTATACAGGCTTCTTGCCCTTGAAAGACTTCTTCTGTGAAGACTTCTTGTTCTCTTCAACAGGTGCAGGAGGCATTCCGCCGCCAAAACCGCCGCGGTTGCCGAAACCGCCCTGTCCCATTCTTCCGCCGGCAGAATTACGCGGTCCACCCTGTCCGCCGCTAAAACCGCCGCGCTGACCGCCGTTAGCGTTGTTGCGTCCGCCCTGTCCGCCAAAGCTGCCGCGCTGGCCGCCACCGGCGTTGTTGCGTCCGCCCTGCCCGCCGTTCTGGTTGTTGCGGTTGCGGTACCCCTCTCTAGCCTGTGCGCCTGTAAAGCCGCCAGAACCGTTGTCCCTGCGCTGAAAATTACCGTCTCTGCGGTTGCCGGAAAAACGCGGTTTGTCGCTTAAGTTACCGGCCTTTACATTCGGTCTCTGCGGATTCAGTTCAAAAGAAGAGACCTTGCGTCTTTCTGCATTTCCACCAGAAGACGCAGGTGATTTTTTGTCAGAAGCACCAGATGCAGAAGAGCTGCCGTTGCCTTGCGGTTGTGCCGATTTCGGCTTTGCTTTAACAACGACCTTTTTTCTAACAGGCGTCTTCTCATGAGACGGCTCAGAGTTCTGCTGCTGAGGCTTTTTTTCAGTCTTTTCTGCAGCCGGTTCCGAAGCCGAATTCTTTTCTTTTTTTGTGAGAATAAACTCTTGTTTTTTTTCTACATCTTCTGCCATTTTACTTCCTATTCTTCTTCCTCGTATTCAAAACTGAGCTCAACACCGCAGTTTGGACATACGGTCATGTCTTCTGTTACGCGAGCGCCACATTCAGGGCATTCGAACTCAATCTGCTCTTCATCTTCGGCCGCAGCAGATTCAGCACTTTCTTGAGCTGCAGCGTCAGCAGATTCAGATTCTGCAGGCTCGTCAATAATCTCGCATACAGAATCAATAAGTTTTTGCAATTTATCATTATCTTCGGCTGAAACACCGTCAATCGAAGCGATTTTGCCTGAATCAACTGCATCAAGATAATCTTCAATTCTTTCAATGCCGGCAGCTTTAAGCAGCTCCGCAACGTGAATATCTACACCCGGCAAATCTGCGATTGTCTCAATATCAGGTTCTTCCTGAGAAGCATCATTAAAGAGGCTCTCGGCAGCTTTTCTTGATTCAGCTGTGATTTTTTCGATTTCTTCACACTGGTCTTCAGTCTTAACATCAATGCTCCAGTCAACAAGACGGTTTGCAAGACGTACATTCAAGCCCTGTTTACCGATAGCAAGAGAGAACTGCGATTCGTTTACAACAGCAAGAGCCGAGCGTTTTGTTTCGTCAAGAATAATTACAGCAGAAACTTCTGCCGGAGAAAGAGCATTTGCAATGAACACTCTCGGGTCTTTGTCGTATTTCAAAACGTCAACTTTTTCGCCTTCAAGCTCGCGGATGACATTCTGAATGCGCACACCCTTAAGACCGACACATGCGCCTACAGGGTCAACGTCTTCTCTGTTTGAATAGACTGCAACCTTTGTACGGTAGCCAGGCTCGCGGACGATATTGTGGATTTCAACAGTTTTGTCGTAAATTTCAGGAACTTCAACTTCGATGATTTTGCGGACGAAGCTGCTTGATGTTCTTGAAAGGACAATCTGCGCACCGGCGTTTGTCTTCTTTACTTCTTCGATTACAGCCTTAATTCTGTCGCCTTTTTTGTAAGTCTCACGCGGTGACTGGAATTTCTTCGGCAGAACGCCTTCGATATTGTTTGTGTCGTTCTGAGAACGGCCGAGATTTACATAAATGTTGCCGTTTCTCTCGCGCTGATAATAACCGATGATGACTTCGCCGACCTTGTCCTTGAATTCAGCATAAAGGCTGTCTTTCTGAAAATTACGGAAAGACTGCTGTGCTGTCTGTTTTCCTGTCTGAACTGTACCGCGGTCAAAATCATGCGGATCTACAAGAATTTCGATTTCATCGCCGACTTCACAGTCCGGCGAAAGCTTCAATGCATCTTCGAGCTCCATTTCTACAACAGGGTCGTAAACTCCGTCTACAATAACCTTGCGTGAATACAATGAAACATCAGTAAGATCATCATTAAAACGGACAACAGCATTTTCGCTTGTTCCAAATTTGCGTTTATAAGCTGAAATTAAAGCATCTTCAATAATATGCTTAACAGATTCTTTTGTGTAACCGCCTTCTTCTGTAAGCTGACGAATTGCCTCGGCCATTTCCAATGACATACCGGCACCTCCTATGAGTTTAGTAACTTTGCTTTTGCTATATTATTAAACGGAATAACTTTTTCCGTTCCGTCTATAAGCAGTTTAATCTGTTCTTTATCTGCGCTGACAATCTGACCAGCAACCCAGTCTGAAACTGTTGTATCATAGACTTTTACATATTTCTTTGTGAAAAATGCAAATTCAGCTGCGTTCTTTATAAGGCGTTCCGTACCGGGCGAAGTTACTTCCATATAAATGTCCTGATTGTCAAGAATAACTTCAAGACGCGGAAGCAGCAGTCTGTGAACTTTGGCGCAATCGTTTACGCCGATTCCATTCGGATTATCCGGGTCGGCATGTGCAATTACTACCCTTACCTGCGTCGTTCCGTTCGTGCGGAAAATGCGCAGCTCTACGAGCGAATAGCCCAAGCCTGAAACAATCGGTTCACAATCTGAATAATGCGGAATTTCCGCAAGGGATGCATATTCCAAAGCAACTCCAGTTATCGTGCAGATATAAAAAAAGAGCCGTTTGAACGACTCTCAATGATGAAAGATTATAATATGTTCGTATATAAATTAGCAAAAATTGCACAACTTGTCAATGTTAGGCGAAGAAAAAATCAATGCTTTACGATGAAAAGCAAATGTTTCAAAAAATAGTGCTTCATTCCCGCAGGAAATCCGTGCTTAGACCACAAGCGTGCTCGCTGCGCTCGCAATTGTGGTCAGCACGAATTTCCTGCTCCATTGCGCACTATTTTTTGAGCAATGGGCATTCATATAGACATGAATATTTTAATCTAACGCTGGATTAAACGGCGAAACTCTTTTCGCAATAGTCTAATCTATAATAAAGTCTGTTCGGCGAAAAGCGCCGGTTTTTGTTTGCACAAAAACCGGCAGAATTTGTTGCTCAAAAAGCGCCAGCTTGTGAGATGAATTCTATTTTGAACCATCATCAAGCAGCGTTAGATATGCGCTGAAGCACCAGCCGCGCGTGCCTTTGGGCAGCGGCTGGTCGTCTTCTATGTTACTAATAATAGTGTATTACATAAAAGGGTCAAATTGTGAAACATTATTATTCTGGAAATCGTAGGTTATTGCCCAGAATGATCCTTCTTGTATTCCATTGTTTTCTTCCTGAATATATCGAAAGATAAAATCTCTGTAGTTTATATTAGAAAGATTATTTGTAGAAAAACCATAAACAATTGCTGAACGCCCGTTATAATTTTCTTTATCCTCATAATATAAGTAAGCACCTATTCCAGCGTATATAACTTGCTTTCCTTTTGAATCATAAATATATGCAAAAAGAGTTTTTTCAATATTTTCGAATTTTCCGCACAGAATTATTTCTTCTTTGCCATCTTTTTCGCCGACAAAGTAATATTCTTTTACACATTCAAAAGTTTCACCAGTTTCTTCGTCATCATAAAAATAGCTTTTGTAATAAACATAATATTTCTCGTAATATCCTGTGCCGTCATATTCATAGTCTTTCTTTTGATAGTCATCAAAATCAACCTTTGAATAATCAGTTGTCATTCTTTCCGGTAGACTCAAATCTGGTGATTCTGCCTCTTCTTTTGTAGTTTCAACTGAATTAGGCGTTTCTAAATCGGCTTGCGAAACATCTGCATCAGTTTCTTTTTTGCAAGACGAAAACAATACAAATACTGCAAGTAATGCCAACATAGTTTTTACAAAATCTGTAACGCTTTTAATTTTCATAACTTATTTTCTCCAAAGCTTTTCTATATTCTATCACAATTTTTACGGGTTCAGTTCATTCTAAGTTGATTGGATTGTACATTCCAGCTTCTATATTGAACGATATAAGGTTCATCGCCGTTTATCTCATAAAATTTGCTTAAATCGAATTTTCGTTTGATGCTATGTTTAGATTTTAAAAGGATAAAATCTTCATCCACTAATATAAAAACATCTCCTATCGCACCTAAATATTCGATTTCTGTTCCGTCAATTCTTTTCAATAAAAACAAGTCATTAACAGGGCTCAACTCATTAGGTAATTTAAATTTAGGAACAAGAATATCTTTTTTAGAAATATTTTTTATAGTTATTTTTATACAGTTTTTTCCTCTATCCTTTTTTATAATTGCTTTAAAATTTTCGTTAGAAAAATCTGGAAGATTCTTTTTTAATTCCTCAGAATGTCGGAATTCTTCAGTATCAGGTAAAAAAATTCCGAGTTCATTCAATATAACGATAAAATCTTCTTCTTTTGGGCTCGTTTGAGAAAATACTATCAAAGAACAAATCAATAATAAAAGCATAAGAACAACTTTTTTCATAAAATCTACCTCGCTAAATTATTCTATCACAATTTCTGCGGTTTTAGTGCCATGCACTTTAGGAAGAGGTCTTGGAACTGTTTGGTGCCGGCAAGGTTTTGGAGGGTGGCTTTTTGGGCTATGGCGGCGGCTTTTGCGGGGGCATGTTTGTCTTGAAGCACAAGTGCCGCGCCCATAAGAGAGGCGTTGCCGCAATATTTTGCGTTCTGCGCCATTCCGTCGGGGAAAAGCCCCACACAGACGGCGTTCTGCACGCTGAAAGATTTTGCGAAACCGCCTGCAAGATAAAGCCTGCCGATGCTGTGCGCATCAATCTGGGCTTTGCTTGCAAGGCATTCAAGCCCGGCGCAAAGAGAAGCCTTTGCAAGCTGAAATGCGCGTACATCGTTTTGCGAAAGGCTAATTTCTGTTGAAGAGTCTTTGAAAAGCACAGCTTTTGCGCCGCCAGCTTTTGCAACTGTTTCAAATATTTCTTCTTCGTCGTCAGCACAATCTGAAACCAAGATTGTGCCTGATTCGTCAATCTGCCCAAGCTGGCGCAAGACTGAAACCGCGTCAAGCAAGCCCGAACCGCACAAGCCAGAAGGTTTTGCACCGCCGACAACCGAAAATTCAGCCTTGCCGTTGACAAGCGAAATGTTTTCGATTGCGCCGTCGATTGCGCACATTCCGCAAGAGATGTTAGCGCCCTCAAAGGCTGGGCCGGCCGCGCTGGAAGTGCAGATAATTTCAGCTTGCTTGCCGTTTTCAGCTGGTACAAACAAGACCATCTCGCTGTTTGTGCCCATATCGGCAATAACGGCGGCGCGGCTGCTTGCTTCTATATTTAAGCTTAGAATGCATGCAACAGTGTCTGCGCCGATGAACGCCGAAACGCACGGCAAAAGATAAACGGCAGCAGCCTTATCAACCGCTTTAAGCCCTTCGCGCTTGCCGTTCAAGTTTCCGGCTTCTAAGCTGAAACCGAAAAGACAGTCTGCACTGAAAGGGCTTTTTGAAATTGATGTGCAGTCTCTTTCTGTCAAAAGATAGAGCATCGTGGTGTTTGCGCTGATGCTGATGCGCGAAACGTCTGCGGCAGCGGCACCGGCTTTTTTGCACAATTCTTCTATTAAAGTGTCAATTGCGCCGCAAACAAGCTTGAACAATTCCGCTGAACGCCCTTCTAAGCTCGCGCTTATTCTTGTGATTACGTCTGTACCGTAGACGCGCTGTGGGTTCGGCATGACGGCCGAGCTTAAAGGCTTGTCTGCACCGGCCTTGAACAGCAGCCCGGCGATTGTGGTTGTGCCCAAGTCTATTGCGACGCCGAAGCCGCCGTAATCTGAATAATCTGAAATGCGGCCGCCTAAACCGAAACCAGCTGAAACAATCTGCATTTTTCCAGCCGCCAAATCAGATGAATCTGCCGTGCTGGCGAAAATCTCTGCGTCGCCCAAGATTTCAGTCTGGCACAAAAGCCTTACGCCGCCTGCAAGCTCTTGCGCAGAAAGCTTCTGCAATTCTTCTTGGGTTTTGTCTGAAAGGCGGCCGCTGATTCTTGCGCGGCATTTTCCGCAAGTTCCGTTGGCGCAATTTCTTGTGCGCGGCGCAATGCCGCAGAGCTTGCACGCCTGGTTATAAGCTTCAAATGCGGCGCACGGCGGCTCGATTTTCAGCTTGAACGGTGTTTCTCTTTCTGCAAAGTGAACTGTAAGAAATGCCACGGGCTTTACCGGCCTTCAAAAGCTTCTTTTGCAAGAGCGCACAACGCAAGCGCCGCCTTACCCACACGCGGGCCTGGGCGCGTCATCAAATCAGCGTCAATTTGATAGATTCTTCCGTTTTTTATTGCCGGAATGTTTTTCCACGAACCACGCTTTAGAAAATCGTCTTTTGAAAGCGGTGCGTCTGAAGCATATAAAATCATGTCCGGGCCGGCGGCTATTATCGATTCTTCGCTAACGACCGGATATTTCTGGTTAAGCGTGCCAAAAATGTTCTCAAGACCGGCAATTTCTATAATTTCGTTCAAAAACGAATCGTTGCCGATGCTCATGTAAGGCGCGTTCCAAATTTCCCAATAGACCGAAGGCTTGTGCGTCGCAAGCTTTTTCGACTCTTCCTCAGCCTGGCGGAATTCGTCCTTGATGCTTGCAACGCATTTTGCGCCGTTCTCTTTATGGCCGGTAATTTCCGCTATAGTCTGAATCTCTCCGAGCACATCGTCCAAAGACTGCGCCTTTGAAACATAAACTTTGATTCCATAAGCAGTTAAAGGCTCAACCAGATGGTCGTGCATTCCTTCCGTAAGATAAACGAAATCAGGCTTAAAAGAGATGATGTTCTCCAAGCTGAAAAGCTTGCCGTCAAAGCCGCCAACGGCCGGCAGTTTCTGTGCTTCAGGTGGATAATTGCACAAATTTGTGCGCGCAACAATCTGGTCTTCTGCACCAACTGCAAAGAGAATCTCTGTGGCGGCCGGCGAAAGCGAAACAATCCGCTGCGGCACTGCATCAGCAGATTTGG
>JAEEGH010012118.1_pt1 | contig 19438 bp, 18 predicted proteins | sample 9134181 | NCBI WGS metagenome assembly JAEEGH01 (sample SAMN16246544, study PRJNA631951) | gut metagenome | biome: gut microbiome; feature: rumen; material: DP-attached | host: Bos | place: Iran: Karaj | collected 2018-10 | reverse complement strand
ATCTGCCCTCCCACCATCAACCTGGACACCCCGGACCCGGAATGCGACCTGGACTACACCCCGAACGTAGCCGTAAAGACCAAGCTCACCCTGGGTCTGTCCAACTCCTTCGGCTTCGGCGGCCACAACGCCTGCGTCGCCTTCAGACCTTATAACAATGAATAAGGAAGAAATCCAGAAGATACTTCCCCACCGGGGACTCATGCTGCTGGTGGATACCATGGAGATGGACGAAAATGGTGTCTGCCATGCCAGCTACCGCGTCCCCGACCATCCCTTTTTCTGTGACGGGCACTTCCCGGGCAACCCCATCGTCCCCGGCGTCATCCTTTGCGAGATGATGGCCCAGGCCAGCAGCGGTCTCTATCCGCAGGCCTTCAAGGACAACCTGATGGTGTACCGGGGAATGGACAACGTCAAGTTCCGCCACGAAGTCCGTCCCGGAGACCTGTGCGAGACAAGTGCTATCCTGGTGGAAAGGAAAGGCAGCCTCTTTGTCTGCGAAGCCACCCTGTCCGTCGGCGGAATACGCTGCTGCCAGGGACGCATTACCCTGGCGGCTGTCCCGAAAGCATAAAAAAACCGGTCCGTGAAAGACCGGTTTTTTTATTCGTGTTTGGCAAGGCGCTCCCAGGCGAGTTGCTCCCATTTGGTACCCGGACGGCCGTAGTTGGCGTAAGGGTAGATAGAGATGCCGCCGCGGGGCGTAAAGAGACCTGTAACCTCGATGTATTTGGGATCCATCAGCTTGACCAGGTCCTTCATGATGGTGTTGACGCAGTCCTCGTGGAAGTCACCGTGGCTGCGGAAGCTGAACAGGTACAGTTTCAGGGACTTGGATTCCACCATCTTGACGTCGGGGACGTAGCTGATGCGGATTTCGGCGAAGTCCGGCTGGCCCGTGATGGGACACAGGGTGGTGAATTCCGGGCAGTTGAAACGGACCCAGTAGTCGTTCTCCTGATGCTGGTTCACGAAAGTCTCCAGCACCTCGGGGGCATAGTCCTGGCTGTACTCGGTGTGCCGGCCAAGGGCTTTGAGGTCTTCGGGATTGCGTGCCATATTATTCTTCTCCTGCTTCTTTGAGACGTTCTGCGTTTTCTGCGATCTGCAGCTGGTCGATGCACTCCTGGATGTCACCGTCCATAAAGACGGGCAGGTTGTACATGCTCCAGCCGATACGGTGGTCCGTCACGCGGCCCTGGGGGTAATTGTATGTGCGGATCTTCGCGGAACGGTCGCCGGTGGAGACCATGGTCTTGCGCTTCGCGGCGATGCCGTCCAGGTATTTCTGATGTTCGAGGTTGTACAGGCGGGTGCGGAGTTCCTCCATCGCCCGGTCCAGGTTCTTGAGCTGAGAGCGCTCCTCCTGGCACTGGACGACGAGGCCGGAAGGGATGTGCGTCAGGCGCACGGCGGAATAGGTGGTGTTCACGCCCTGTCCGCCCGGACCGGAAGCGCAGAAGAGATCCTTGCGGATGTCGGCCGGATTGAGCTCCACGTCGAATTCGCCGGCCTCCGGGAACACGGCCACGGAAGCGGCCGACGTCTGGATGCGGCCCTGGGTTTCGGTCTGGGGAACGCGCTGGACACGGTGGACGCCGGATTCGTACTTCATCACGCCGTACACGCCGTCCTGGCTGGAGGAGAGTTTGAACACGATCTGCTTGAAACCGCCGGCCGTGCCGGGAGCCTGGTCGGTGACCTCCAGTTTCCAGCCCCTGCGCTCGGCGAAGTGCTGGTACATGCGGAACAGGTCGCCGGCGAAAATGGCCGCTTCGTCACCGCCGGTACCGCCGCGGATTTCCACCATGGCATTCTTGGAATCGTCCGGATCGGCCGGGATGAGGAGGAGCTTGATGTTCTGCTCCATGTCGGGAAGCTTGGGCTCGATCTCCGCGACCTCGTCGCGGGCCATCTCCCGGAGGTCCTCGTCCTTCTCGTTCATGAGTATATCCTTCGCCTGCGCGAGCTCATCCAGCATGCGCTTGTATTCGAGGCCGGCCTGGATGATCGGCTGCAGCTCCTTGTAGTCCTTGTTCAGCTGCACGAACTTCTTCATGTCGGCGATGACGGCCGGGTCGGCGAGCGACTCTTCCAGTTTCCGGTATTTATCCTGAAGGCTCAGCACCTTCTCCAGCAATGTGTTCTCTGCCATGGGGGCGGGTTTTGAATTAGTCTGCAAAGATACGGAAAAAACTCCGAATTACCATATCAGAGCCCTTTGGCCTTCCCTTCATCCCAGATGGCGTCCATTTCAGCAAGGGTCATGTCCGCCAGTTTCAGGCCGCGGCGGATGGTTTCCTCCTCCATATAGTTGAAACGGCGGCGGAATTTCGCGCACGCCCCGTTCAGGGCAGCTTCCGGGTCGATGCCGTACAGGCGGGAGGCATTGATGACGGCGAACAGCAGGTCGCCGAACTCTTCCTGCATATGGGCGGGGTCGTTATCGGCGCAGGCTTCCTCCGCTTCGCCAAGTTCTTCCTGGACCTTCGGCCACACGTCTTCCTTTTGTTCCCAGTCGAAACCGCAGCCACGGCCCTTCTCCTGCAAGGACATCGCCTTGAGAATGGCGGGCATCGCATCTGGGATGCCGGACATCACGCGCTTGTTGCCGTCCTTCTCCTTCGCCTTCACGAGTTCCCAGGTATCGGCGATCTCCTTCGCCGTGGTGGGCTTGCCGGCCTCGGGGCCGAACACGTGCGGGTGACGGAAGACCATTTTGTCGCACACCTTGTTCAGGGAGTCGGCGATGTCGAAGGCGCCCTCTTCCTGGGCGATGCGGGCATAGAAGACCATATGGTACAGCAGGTCGCCGATTTCCTTCGCGGTACCTTTCCGGTCGCCCTTGAGGATGGTGTCGCTGAGCTCGTACACTTCCTCTTCCGTCATCGGACGGATGGTATCGATGGTCTGCGCCGCATTCCACGGGCATTTTTCCCGAAGGAGGTCCATGATATCGAGCAAACGGCCGAAGGCGGCCACCTTTTCTTCCCTGGTATGCATTTTATTCATAAAATTTTTACAAATATACAAAGAATCTACTTATATTTGCCCGGTTTTGCGTATGAAGCCCTTGACATTCATATCGGCCGACGAAGCCGTCCGCGGCGTCCGGAGCGGGGATCACATCCACCTCTCCAGCATCGCCAGCGTTCCCCACGTCCTCATCGACGCCCTGTGCCGCAGGGCGGGCGAACTCAAGGACCTCCATTTCCACCACTTCCACACCGAAGGTCCCGCCCCCTACGGTTCCCCCGAGTACGAAGGCGTGTTCTTCGACCAGGGCTTCTTCGTGGGTCCGAACGTGCGGAAAAGTGTTCAGGAGGGGTATGCGGACTATCTTCCCGCCCACCTGTTCGAATCCCAGTCGATGTACCGCAGCGGGGCGCTCCCCTGCGACGTCGCCATGGTGCAGGTGTCCGAGCCGGTCGACGGGATCGTATCCCTCGGCACCTCGGTGGACTGCTCCATCGCCGCCCTGGAAGTGGCCCGTCTGAAGCTGGCTGTCGTCAATCCGAACGTTCCCTTCTCCTACGGCGAGCCCATCCCCGTGGAGCGTTTCGACGCCCTCGTCCGGGATGACACCCCGCTGATCACCAAGGACTACGTGGAGCCCACGGCCATCGACCGGCTCATCGGCCGGAACTGCTCGGAACTCGTTCCGGACGGCGCCTGCCTGCAGATGGGTATCGGCTCGCTTCCCAACGCCGTCTGCTCGGAACTCACGGACCATCAGCACCTCGGCCTCCACACGGAGATGTTCGCCGACGGCGCCCTGGATCTCATCCGGAAAGGCGTCATCGACGGGGCCGCGAAGAAGATCGACACCGGCAAGGTCGTCGCCTCCTTCCTCCTGGGCTCGCAGTCGGTGTACGATTTCATCGACCGGAACCCGGCCGTCCTGATGCGGGAAATCGCCTATACGAACGACCCTTGGATCATCGCGAAGAACCCGAACGTCGTCTCCATCAATTCCGCGACGGAGATCGACCTCACCGGCCAGGTGTGCGCCGATTCCATCGGCACCCGCATGTACTCCGGCACCGGCGGCCAGCTGGATTTCGTCCGCGGCGCCAAGATGTCGCCCGGCGGGAAGGCCATCATCGCCCTCGCTTCCCGTACCGCGAAACTCACCCCGAAGATCGTCCCCACCCTGAAGCCCGGCGCCGGCGTCGTCACGCCCCGCGCCGACGTACAGTGGGTCGTCACCGAATGGGGCGCCGTGAACCTGTACGGCAAGTCCCTGCAGGAGCGCGCCCGCCTGCTGATCTCCATCGCCCATCCGGACGACAGGGAACAGTTGGACCGAGCCGCGTTCGAACGGTTCGGTCCCCACTGGATGTATTAAAAGACGTCTTTACGCCTCCGCGACGCGGAATGCGGCGAGGTCGGAGGCTTTGAAAGCGCGGATATACGCGCTCTTTCCATTTACGGTTTCCTCGGCCATCTGCGTCATCACGCGGGCGGACTTCGCGAAGAGTTCCGGCGCGAGGGTGGCATCCCGCTGCAGCAGCAGGGCCATCACGATTTCACCGGTCATGTCATACAGGCGCCGCGCAAGGAAATCCAGGACCTCCTGGTCCTCGAACGCCTTGACGGCCGCGATGCTCGCATCATAGATGTCGGCCAGGGCCGCAACCCGCTCACGGAGGGGTTCCATCTCCGAAGAGACGGGCTCGGCGAGCAGGCCCCGGATGATTTCCGAGTAGGCCCCGTTCGTGATGTAGCGGATCGCCGCCACGACCTGGAGCTGGGTCGTTCCCTCATAGATATTGAAAATGCGCGCGTCACGCATGAGGCGCTGGCACTTGTATTCCATGATGAAACCGGAACCGCCATGGACGGAAACGCAGTCGAAGGCGTTCTGGTTCGCGTATTCGGAGCTCATGCCCTTGCACAGGGGCGTGAAGGCATCGGCCAGGCGGCTGTATTTCTTCATTTCGGCACGTTCCTCCCCCGTCAGCGGGCGGTCGCGCTGGATATCCTCCAGGCACTTGTACACATCCACATGCGCGGCTGTGTGATAAAGCAGGGTGCGGCTGGCGTCCAGCTTCGCCTTCATCCGGCTGAGCATGTCGTACACGCCCGGGAAATGCGCGATCGTCTGGCCGAACTGGGCGCGCTCCGAAGCGTACCGGGCCGCCTCGTTGAAGGCTTCCTGGCTCAGGCCGGTGGACTGGGCGCCGATGCCGAGGCGGGCACCGTTCATCAGGGCCATCACGTACTTGATCAGGCCCAGGCGGGTGCTGCCGCAAAGTTCGGCCCGGGCGTTCTTGTAGGTAAGCTCGCAGGTCGGAGAGCCGTGGATGCCCAGCTTGTGCTCGATATGGCGGACATTCACGCCGCCCTGGCGCTTGTCATAGATGAACATCGACAGACCACGGCCGTCCCGTGTTCCTTCTTCGCTGCGGGCAAGAACCAGGTGGATGTCGGAATCACCGTTGGTGATGAAACGCTTCACGCCGTTCAGGAGCCAGCAGCCCTCCTCCTCGCTCCAGGTGGCCTTGAGCATCACCCGCTGCAGGTCGGAACCGGCGTCTGGCTCGGTCAGGTCCATGGACATGGTCTCGCCGGCGCAGATGCGCGGGAGGAACTTCTGCCGCTGCTCCTCGGAGCCGAACTCGTACAGGGTGTCGGCGCAGCTCTGCAGGCTCCAGATATTCTGGAACGAGGCATCGGCCGCGCTCACGAGCTCAGAGCACATGCTGAACACGACGTTCGGGAGGTTCAGGCCGCCGTACCGGCGCGGCTGCGCGACGCCGGTCAGGCCGGCCTTGCGCATCGCTTCCATGTTCTCGACGGTCTTGGAGGCGTAGATCATGCGCCCGTTCTCCAGGTGCGGCCCTTCCAGGTCCACGCTCTCGGAATTCGGAGCGATGATGTTGGCGGTGATGTCACCGACAACTTCCAGCAAGCGCTTGTAGTTCTCGATGCAGTCTTCATAGTCTACGGGAGCGTCCGGATACAGGTCCTTGTCGGCGAATCCCTTTTCCCGAAGCTCCACGATCCGGCGCATCAGGGGATGCTGGAGGTAGAAGGCGATTTCGGGATGGTCGGTATAGTAATTGGCCATGGCTTACTTGCTGTTTTTCTTGTAATACTTGATGAGCTTCGGGATCACTTCTTCCACCGTGCCCACGATCACGTAGTCCGCGATCCGGTTGATGGGGGCGTCCGGATCGGAATTCACGCTGATGATGATACTGCTGTCCTGCATGCCGGCGATGTGCTGGATCTGGCCGCTGATGCCGCAGGCGATGTACACCTTGGGATGGACGGTCACGCCGGTCTGGCCGATCTGCCGGTCCGCATCACAGAATCCGGCGTCTACGGCGGCGCGGCTGGCGCCCACCTCGGCGTGAAGGACCTTCGCCAGGTCGAACAGCATCTGGAATCCTTCCTTGGATCCCATGCCATAACCGCCGGAAACAACGATGGAAGCCCCCTTGAGGTTGTGTTTGGCAGCCTCCACGTGATGGTCCAGGACCTTTACGACATAAGCCTCCGCACTCACGTAGCGGTCCACGTCGGGATAGACCACTTCCCCGCGGGCCTTCCCCGCGTACAGGGCTTTCTGCATGACACCGGAACGGACGGTCGCCATCTGCGGACGATGGTCCGGGTTCACGATGGTCGCCACGATGTTGCCGCCGAAGGCGGGCCGGATCTGATACAGGAGGTTCTTGTAGGATTTCCCGGTCTTGACATCGTCAAAATCACCGATCTCCAACTGGGTGCAGTCGGCGGTGAGGCCGCTGGTCAGGGAAGAGGACACGCGCGGACCCAGGTCCCGGCCGATGACGGTCGCGCCCATCAGGCAGATCTGCGGTTTCTCCTCCTTGAAGAGGTTCACGAGAATATCGGTATGGGGTGCGGACGTGTAAGGGAACAGGTCCTTCCCGTCGAAAACGAACAGTTTGTCCACCCCGTACGGGAGGATCTGGGACTCCACGGCCCCTTTGATGCCGGTACCGGCTACCACGGCGTGCAGTTCCACGCCCAGCCCGTCCGCGAGCTTGCGGCCCTTGGTCAGGAGTTCCTGGGAGACCTCGGCCACGACCGTGCCCTCGATCTCGCAATATACGAATACGTTATCCATAGTCTTAGCCGATGATCTTTTCACTGATGAGTTCCTGCACCAGGCCTTCGACATCCGCGTCGGAAGCCGTGAGCGCTTTGCTCTCCTTGGCCTGGAAGACGATGTTCTGCACCGACTTCACGCGGGTCGGCGAGCCGGCGAAACCGCACTGGGACGGATCCCCGTCCACATCGGCCACCGTCCACTGGGTGAGGGTCAGGTAAGGCCGCTCCGCGTACAGGGCGGCATGGGGATCGTTCTCGGAACGCTCGGAAGGGCAGGTCGCCCACTTGTACTTCATGACGAGCCGTACGTTCTGCGGGCGGCAGGGGGCCGCCGTACCGTTCACGGTGACGACAAGGGGAAGCGGCGCCTCGACGGTCTCGACACCGCCGTCGATGGAGCGGCGGATGGTCGCCTTTCCATCTTTCACGTCCAGGATTTCCTGGGCATACGTGACTTGCGTCATGCCCAGCTTCTCGGCAACCTGCGGGCCTACCTGGGCCGTATCGCCGTCGATGGCCTGGCGGCCGCCGATGACGAGGTCCACGCCGCCGATCTTGCGGATGGCGGTCGCGAGGGCGTAGGAAGTAGCGAGCGTGTCGGCGCCGGCAAAGAGCCGATCGGTGAGAAGGTAGCCGGTATCGGCCCCGCGGTAGAGGCCCTGGCGGATGATCTCTCCCGCACGGGGCGGGCCCATCGTCAGGATGGCTACGGTCGAGCCCGGATGCTGTTCTTTCAGGCGGAGGGCCTGCTCCAGGGCGTTCAGGTCATCGGGATTGAAGATGGCGGGCAGGGCGGCGCGGTTCACGGTTCCTTCGGCCGTCATGGCGTCTTTGCCCACGTTGCGGGTGTCCGGGACTTGCTTGGCCAGGACAACGATTTTCAAAGTCATGTTAGGATTCGGGTTTCAGTACGATTTTGGAAAGGGGGAACCTCTATTTGATGAGGTTCCCCAGGATGCTCCGGGTTAGTTCCCGGGTTATGGTGTTCGTCGCGGATTTGGTAGCCTTCTGGACCGCCTTCTTGGTGGTGGAGGTGCCGCTCTTCTTCTTGGTGCCGGTGACGGAGTCGGCCACGGAGGCGGCGACGACGCCGGTGACGGCGGTGATCACGGACTTCAGCACCTTGGAGGCGATGCTGTTCTTCTTTTTCTTGGCCTGCTCCTTCTCCACCTTCGCCTGCTCCTTGTCGGCCTTGGCCTGTTCCTTGGCCTCGATGGCGGCCTGCTTTTCGGCTTTCTTCTGGGCTTCGAGCTCCGCCTTCTGACGCTCGGCTTCGGCCGTGGCGGCGACGAGGATCTCGTAGGCGCTCTCCCGGTCGACCGGGTTGTCATAGCGGCCCCAGAGACGGGACTGCTTCATGATTGTGGCGCGCTGGTCATCGGTGATGGCGCCGATCTGGCTCAGCGGGAAGAGGATCTTCGCGCGCTCGACCATGGACGGAGCACCCTTTTCGTCCAGGAAGGAGACGAGGGCTTCGCCGGTTTCCAGCTGGAGGATGGCCTCGTAGGTGTCGAAGGCGGGATTCGCGCGGAAGGTGTCCGCAGCGACCTTCACGGCCTTCTGGTCCTTCGGGGTATAGGCGCGGAGGCAGTGCTGGACGCGGTTGCCCAGCTGGCCGAGGATGTTCTCCGGGATGTCCGTCGGGCTCTGGGTGACAAAGTAGATGCCGACGCCCTTGGAACGGATGAGGCGGATGACCTGTTCGATCTTCGCGACGAGGGCCTTGGAGGTGTCCTCGAAGAGCATGTGCGCCTCGTCGAAGAAGAAGACGAGCTTCGGGAGTTCCAGGTCGCCCACTTCCGGGAGGGTGCTGTACAGTTCGGACAGCAGCCAGAGGAGGAAGGTCGAGTACAGCTTGGGCTTGAGCATGAGCTTGTCGGCCGCCAGGACATTCATGACACCCTTGCCGCCCTCGCACTGGAGGAGGTCATAGATGTCGAAGGCCGGCTCGCCGAAGAACTTGTCCGCCCCCTGGCTTTCCAGGGCGAGGAGGGCGCGCTGGATGGCGCCGATGGTCATCGTGGAGATCATCCCGTACTGGGTGGTGAAGTCGGAAGCGTTCTTGCCCACGAAATTGAGCATCGCGCGGAGGTCCTTCACGTCGATCAGCAGGAGGCCGTTGTCGTCGGCGATCTTGAAGACGATGTTCAGCACGCCGGTCTGGGTCTCGTTCAGCTCCATCAGGCGGCCCAGCAGGTCCGGGCCCATGTCGGAGATGGTGGCGCGCATGGGGTGACCCTGCTCGCCGTATACGTCGAAGAAGCGGACGGGGCAGCTCTGGAACTGCGGGTCCTCGATGCCGAACTCCGGCAGGCGCTTCTGGATGAAGCCGGAGAGCTTGCCCACCTGACTGATGCCGGAGAGGTCGCCCTTCATGTCCGCCATGAAGCAGGGCACGCCGGCCTGGCAGAAGGTTTCGGCCAGCACCTGCAGGGTGACGGTTTTGCCTGTTCCGGTGGCGCCGGCGACGAGACCGTGGCGGTTCGCCATCTTTCCGACGAGGGAAATGGGGCCGTTGGCGGAGTGGGCTACGTACAGCCCGCGTTCTTTATCAAGCATAGCTATTTGTTTTTACGATATTTCCAAAGATAGAAAAGAATTGCCGAAATGGCAAATGTTCCGAGGGCGATCCACGGAATCGTGGCCAAGGGAAGACCCAGGCCGATCTTGTCCACGAGGATGAACGTCGTGCAGACCGACGTCATGAACAGCGCCGGGATCAGGGCGATCAGATAATACAGGCCCGGCTTGTTGAGGACCAGGTACACGGTCGCGGTCCAGAACATGAACACGGAGAGCGTCTGGTTGGCCCAGCCGAAATAGCGCCAGATGACGTTGAAGCCGTTCGCATCGGCGATGTTGTACCAGAGCAGGAGGCCTGACAGGACGAAAAGCGGAACGGCGATGTAGAGGCGCTTCCGCATCGGCCCCTGGTCCAGGTGGAGGAAATCAGCGATGATCAGGCGGGCGCTTCTGAAGGCCGTATCGCCGCTGGTGATGGGCGCCGCGACGACGCCGAGAAGGGCGAGGATGCCGCCCAGCACGCCGAGCCAGCTCTGCGAGACTTTCGTCACGACCACGGGGGCCGCCGCCGTGAGGTCGGAACCGACCTCGGCTGCGCCGCCGTCAAAGAAGAAGTACGAGGAAACCGCCGCCCAGATCAGGGCGACCAGGCCTTCCGTGACCATCGCGCCGTAGAAGATGGGACGGCCGAGTTTCTCCGTCGTGATGCAGCGGGCCATCAGCGGGCTCTGGGTGGCGTGGAAGCCGCTCACGGCGCCGCAAGCGATGGTGATGAACAGGCAAGGGAAGATGGGCTGTCCTTCCAGGCCCACGGAAGGGCCGCGGTTCTGCAGGCCCTGCCAGAATTCGGGCAGGGAGGGCCACTTGGCGAGGAGGCACACCATCAGGGCCACCGCCATGAACAGCAGGGCCGCCGCGAACACCGGATAGATCCGGCCGATGATCTTGTCGATCGGGAGCAGCGTCGCGATGACGTAATAGGCGAAGACGACGAACACCCAGGTCATGACCGACCACTGGCCGCCGTCGCCGACCATGCCGCCCAGGATGACGGCCGGGCTGTACACGAACACGGCACCGACCATCAGGAGAAGGAGGACGGAGAACACGAGCATGGCCTTCTTGGTCGTCTCACCCAGGTACCGGCCCACCAGGACGGGATAGCCCGCCCCGCCGTGCCGGACGGAGAGCATGCCGGACAGGTAATCATGGACGGCACCCGCGAAGATGCATCCGAAGACGATCCACAGGTAGGCCGACGGACCGAACTTCGCGCCCATGATGGCACCGAAGATGGGTCCGGTCCCGGCGATGTTCAGGAACTGGATCATGTACACTTTCCACGCGGGCATCGCGATGAAGTCCACGTTGTCGGCCTTGGCCACGGCCGGCGTCACCAGGTTCGGATTGGGGCCGAAGACCCGGTCCACGAAGGAACCGTACAAAAGATAGCCGACGACGAGCGCGGCCACGCTGATGAGGAATGAGATCATAGTATGCTAGGCTTCCGTTTGTTCGAAAAAGGTGAAATGCACCCGGCCGTACACTTTCTCCTTCTTGAAGCGGGGGTGCTCCCGGAAGGAGTGCTCCCCGCCGTGCTCCAGGATGAAGTAGCAGCCGGGATGGAGGATGTCCTGCGCGAAAACCTGGTCCGGAAGGGTTTCCAGGTTCTCCAGGGCGTAGGGCGGATCCGCGAAGATGATGTCGAACTTCTCCCGGCAGATGGGGAGGAAGTCGAAGACGTTGTCCCGGACCATCGTCACGTTGGCGAGGCCCAGGCGCTGCGCCTCGGTCTTGATGAACGAGGCATTCTCGCGCGCCATCTCCACACAGTACACGCGGGCGGCGCCCCGGGAGGCGAATTCAAAAGAAATGGCGCCGGTCCCTCCGAAGAGGTCCAGCACCTTGAGGTCCTCGAATTCGTACTCGTTGTCCAGGACGTTGAACAGGCCCTCGCGGGCAAAGTCCGTGGTCGGGCGCGCCTTGTATCCAGCGGGCGGGAGGATGGTCTTCCCTTTCAGGCGTCCACCGATGATCCTCATAGTTCGACGACCGCCTTGAAATAGCGGTACAGGGAAAGTTCCGCCTCGGAGGTCAGGGGGGTCCGGAAACAGACCGTCGTGACTTCCGGATTGAGCTGCAGGCGCTTCAGGGCGAGGAACAGGAAGTATTCCGCCGTCGTGAAATCGGGGGCCGCATACACATTGGCGAGCTGCAGGCTCCGACCCTGCGCGATGGCCAGATGCAGCCAGCCGTCCCGGTACGAGGCTACGACCTTGTTGTAATCCTCGCAGGCGGGCAGCGCCTTGAGGAGGTAATACATCTCCGGAAGGACGGGCGCCGACGCGCCGGAGGCCGTCAGGACCGTCTGGGAGAGGACTTTGGACAGGGATTCGCCGATGGAGTTGGAAAACAGCAGCACGGCTCCGAGTTCGGGGATGCGGACATAGCCCGTCGCATCGGAGGGCTCCAGGGCGACGACGTCGGACAACAGGGCCCGGACCGCCTCGGGCCGGAAGAAGGATTCCGGGACGAGGGTGCACTTGGGCGTGAGGAGGGAGATGTCCACCTCGTCATACCGGCGCTGGAACTCCGGCGTGGTGAACAGGCGGTCCGCGCTGAGCCAGGCGGAAGCGCGGACTTCGCCACCCTCCCGTACCTTAAAAGAATATCCACTCAAGGAGACTTGAATGGATATTCCCGAAGTCGTTGTGCGCGGACTTTCCATCGCGGAAGATTACTCCCAGTTACCGGCGTTGTTGTTCGGCTGGTTGACGGAACCGACCTGGAGGCCTTCGTACCGGTTCTGGTCCTTGCATTCAGCATCGAGGTTGATGCGAAGTTGGTTGTCCATGCCCTTGAGGAGGGCCTTCCAAGGCATGCGGGCCTCGAACAGCGGGACCTGGACACCGGAGACGGTCTTCACGATGGCGTCGGTCTCGACGGGCGTCTTGCCGGAGAACGGGATATACTTCAGGGAATCGACGCAGAAATCCGGACGGCTGTTGAACAGGGTGTCCTTCACCGCGATCGGCGTGCTGATGGAGAACACGAGCTTCTCGCCCTTGCGGTAGAGCTCCATGAACTTCGCATTCTGTTCCTCCTTGCTCAGCTTCTTGAAAGCCTTGTCATTCTTGTACTTGTTGGTGTTCACGACGGCGAGGGAGTCGTCGTTGGAACCGACCTGCATGATGATGTCCATCTTGCCGGTGTTGTAGAAGTCGATCAGGGAATCGATGCTGGCCGTGTACCGGTTGTGGACGCCCTTGAAGGCGACCTCGAGGGTACGGATATCCTTGAGGCGCTGGACGGCGACTTCCTGCCTGCGGGCCTTTTCCTTGTTGAAGTTAACCGGCTTCATGATGCTGCGGTAGATGCCATAAACGCAACCCACGGCTGCCAGGGCGAGGAGGATCTCGACGATGATTTTGACAATCTTGTTCATTATTTCAGTGTTTTATAATTTGTCCAAAGTTCCGACAAAGTTACAAAAATCATTTATGAAAAGCAATATATTTTGTATTTTTGCATCGCAAAAGAACAGATTGCTTTGTACGGAATCGAAACGGAAGTCATCCGGGCCCTCGACGCCTTGCTGGAAAGCGGCAGGACGGTGACGGTCACGGCCCACACGCACCCCGACGGGGATGCGCTGGGCAGCGTGTCCGCCCTCGTCGCGTACCTCCGGGAGCGCCGGGGCAAGGACGCCGTCGCCGTCCTGCCCGACTCTCCCGCAACTACGGTCCGTTTCATCGTTCCGGACAGCGTTCCGCTGCTGTGCTATGACACGGAGCCGGAAGCCTGCCTCGCCCGCATCGCGGCGAGCGACCTGGTCGTCCTGCTGGACGGCAACGGATTCTCGCGGACGGAAGGCCTGCAGGACGCCTTCGAGGCCTCCCCCGCCCCGAAGGTCCTCATCGACCATCATGTCGGCCCCGAACGGGACCGCTTCCAGGTGGTCTTCTCCACGCCGGACGTCTCTTCCGCCTCGGAACTGCTGTACTACGTCCTTCTGGAACTCCCGGACATCGGCGGTGATGCCGGCCGGCTTCCCGCCGACACGGCCCGCGCCCTCCTGACCGGGATGACCACCGACACGAACAACTTCGCGAACTCCACCTACCCCGGTACCTTCCGGATGGCCGCGGACCTGCTCGCCGCCGGTGTGGACCGCGACGCCGTCCTCGCAGACCTGTACAACCGCTACCGCGAAAACCGGGTCCGGGTGATGGGCTATCTTCAGCACGAGGTCCTGCGGATCACCCCCGAGGGGCTTGCCTACATCATCGCCACGCGGGACATCCTGGACCGCTTCGGCGTGGAAGAAGGCGAGACGGAAGGGCTGGTGAACATCCCCCTGTCCATCGACCGCGTGAAGATGAGCATTCTCCTCAAGGAGGAAAAGGACCATTTCCGCGTCTCCATCCGTTCCAAGAAGGGCTGGTCGGCGCGGGAATGCGCCGTGGACCGTTTCCATGGGGGCGGTCACGAGAACGCGTCCGGCGGCAAGCTGTGGTGGCCCGCCGACATCGCCGGTCCCGAAGCGGCCGCCGCCTACCTCGAACAAGTATCCCGATCCTGCCTGTCATGAAAAAGAGTACCCGCATCCTGATACCGGTCCTCCTCCTCGCCGTCCTTGCCGGAATCCTCCCCGCCTGCAACAAAGAGCAGACGGTCTATGACAAGCAGGAGACCAACATCGCCAAATTCGTGGAAGCCCAGTGCAAGGCCGACACGACCGCCACCGTCACCTACCTCGACGGCACGGTCCGCGTGGTCCTGCATGATACGCTCCGGCGGGAAGGGCTCATGGCCGAAACCTTGCGGCCCGGCGGCACCGTGTCCTTCTATTACGCCGGCTACACCCTTTCGGGTGCCAGCGTCACTGCCTCCAACCTGTTCGCCACCAACCACAAGAAGACAGCCGATGCGGCCGGCTGGAAACTTTCCGACACGACCGCCTTCAACATCCAGACCCTGACCTTGGACGAACCTTTGCTGGAAGGCCTGCAGCGCGGGCTGGAAGGCGTGCGGAACCAGGACGAATGCTATATCCTCTTTTCCGGGAAATATGCCTACGGTTCCCACATCCAAGGCACGATTCCTGCAAGGTCAGCCCTGGTTTACCACATTTGGGTGAACAGCATCTCCAACGATTAAAATGAAAACAATGAAGCATATCCTCCCGAAACTCGCCCTCCTGGGCGTCGCCGCCTTCCTGGCGGCCGCCTGCAACAAGAACACCGGCGAAGGGACCAACGTCGCCCTCAAGCGCCAGTTCGACGCCTGGCGCGCCATCCACTATCCCGCCGCCGTGGAAAAGGACGGCATCTACATCATCGAAGACACCCCCGGTACCGGCGCGGCCTGGGACAAGTACCAGTCCATCACCTTCATGACCTATACCATGCGGTCCCTGGACGGGACGGTCAGCTACAATACCGATGAGCAGTGGGCCAAGCAGCTGGGCGAATGGGACCAGACCTACTATTACGGCGCACAGGTCGTCCCTACCGGCAAGGACGCCACCTACGCCGGCCTGGACATCCTGTTGGAAGGCATGCGCCAGGGCGGCACCCGGACCGCCATCATCCCTTCCTGGATGATGACCTACGACCGGTATGATTCCCTGGGCAAATACCTGGAGAAGTCGACCGACACGCCCTCGATGATCTACACCGTCACCTTCCTGGACCAGACCGACAACCTTTCGGAGTACGAATTCCGCCAGATGAAGGAATACGCGACCGAGAAATGGGACGTGACCGACACCCTCTCCACGGCCGCGGTCTTCTTCAAGTCCTTCACGCATTTTGACGAAGAACCCGACGAGATGCCCAACGACACCACGGTTTACATCAATTACACCGGACGGCGCATCTCCGACGGCCAGGTGTTCGACACCACCGTGGCGGACACCGCCAAGTTCTACAACATCTACAACCCGTCCAAGAAGTACGCCCCCGTCCCGGTCATCTGGGCCGAGACAGCCAAGGAGATCAAGCTCAGCGGCAACAGCGTGGTGGACGGTTTCGCCCATGGTCTCAAGGCGATGCACGCCGACGAGAAAGCATCCTTCGTCTTCGGCTACAATCTCGGTTACGGCAGCTCCGGATCCGGGAAACTGATCCCCTCCTACGCGGCGCTCCAGTTTGACATCGAAATGGTTCCCCAACCGTAGTCCATGGCCGGAAGCGTTCCCACAGAACTGGGCGTCAAGCCCGTCAACCAGCTGATCCGCCAGTACGCAGTCCCGGGCATCATCGCCATGACTGCGTCTTCGCTTTACAACATGGTGGACAGCATCTACATCGGCCACATCGCCGACGTGGGTTCGCTGGCCATCTCCGGCCTCGCGGTCACCTTCCCCCTGATGAACATCTCCACGGCGTTCGGCACCCTGGTGGGTGTGGGCGCCGCGACGATGATTTCCGTCCTGCTGGGGCAGAAGAACTACGCGGTCGCGAACAAGGTCCTCTCCAACGAGGTTACCCTGAACATCATCACCGGACTCGTCTTCACGTTCGTGACGCTGATGTGGATGGACCCGATCCTGCGCTTTTTCGGCGCCACCGAGGCCACCCTCCCCTTCGCCCGGCAGTACATGACGGTCATCGCCATCGGCAACGCCGTCACGCACCTGTACTTCGGCCTGAACAGCGTCATCCGTTCCTCCGGGAACCCGAAGACGGCGATGGGGCTGACCCTGTTCACGGTCACGTCCAACGCCATCCTCGACCCGGTGTTCATCTTTGTGCTCAAGATGGGCATCCAGGGCGCGGCGGTCGCCACCGTTCTGTGCCAGCTGATGGCCCTCTGCTACACCATGTGGTTCTTCCTGGACCAGAACAAGTTCCTCCACCTCCCCCGCAGCCGGAAAATCTTCCGGATCGACTGGCGGATCGCCAAGGACTCCCTCGCCATCGGCATGGGCCCGTTCCTGATGAACCTCGCCAGCTGCATCGTCGTGCTGTTCATCAACCAGCAGCTCGTCAAGTGGGGCGGAGACCTTGCCCTCGGCGCCTACGGCATCGTGAACCGGATCAGCTTCCTGTTCGTGATGATCATCATGGGCTTCAACCAGGGCATGCAGCCCATCGCCGGTTACAACTACGGTGCCCGGCAATACGCCCGTGTCCGGGAGGTTTATGTGAAGACAGCCGGCTGGGCCACCCTCGTGTGCATCTTCGGCTTCCTCATTTCCGAGGTGTTCCCGGGGCCCACCGTAAGCATCTTCACCCCGGATCCCGTGCTGCACGACATGGCGGCCCGGGGCCTCAGGATGATGAACCTCGCCTTCCCGATCATCGGTTTCCAGATGGTCACCACCAACCTGTTCCAGTGCCTCGGCATGGTCAACAAGTCCATCTTCCTGTCCCTGTCGCGGCAGCTCCTGTTCCTGCTGCCGTGTATCTACATCCTGCCCCCGCTGCTGGAGTCCGAGACCGGCGTGTGGTACAGTTTCCCGATCTCGGACACCATCGCCGCCATCGTCACGGCCTTCTTCGCCGTCGGGCTTCTCCGGAACCTCGGACGGCTCAAGGACGGAGACGACCCGGCCATTCTCGGAAGCAAGATATGAACACGATCATCAATGTAGGAAGGCAGTTCGGCAGCGGCGGCGGATACGTCGCCCAGGCCGTCGGCAAGAAGCTCGGCATCCCGGTCTACGACAACGAACTCATCTGCAAGGCCGCCGAGGAAAGCGGCTACTCCAAGAGCATCTTCGAAGGCGGCGAGCAGCGGAAGAGCCTGTTTTCCATGTCCAGCTTCTTCTCCTCCGGCCGCCTCGGTTTTGGAGAGACGGGCTATGTCAATGACGACATGCTGTTCAAGATCCAGAGCGAAGTCATCCGGAACATCGCCGAGAAGGGGGATGCCATCATCGTGGGCCGCTGCGCCGACTACATCCTCCGCGACCTTGATTGCCTCGACGTATTCGTGTGCGCGCCCATGGAGTACCGCATCCAGCGCCTCGTGCAGAACGAAGGCCTGGACCCGGACGAGGCCGAAGCCCTGATGCGCCGCAAGGACCGCACCCGCGAGGCCTACTACAACTTCTACACGTTCGGCGCCTGGGGCAAGGCCGACAATTACGACCTCTGCGTCGACAGTTCCATCCTGGGCATCGACGGCACCGCCGACTGCATCATCGATTTCGGCCGCCGCGCCGGCAAGATCCGGTAATCGCCCTGCGGAACGAACCTATCTGTCATTTCGAGCGGAACGAAGTGAAGTCGAGAAATCTCATACTTGCCATCCTCCTCTTCCTCCCCTGTCTCGCCTCCGCGCAGGGAAGGGGCCTCAACGACCGCATCACCAACGACCTGTCCCGCCTGCCGGCAATGGACGCCGTGGTGGACAGTTTCATGAACCGGTGGTCCCTGCGGGGCGTTTCCCTGTCCATCATGCGGAACGACTCCCTCGTTTACGCCCGCGGTTACGGCCGGGCTGACGCGTCCAAGCCGATGACGCCGGGCACCCTCCTCCGGATGGCGTCCGTGTCGAAGCTCATCACCGCCGTGGGCATCATGAAACTGCAGGAACGCGGCAAACTTGTGCTGGACACCCCCGTATTCGGGCCTTTCGGCATCCTGGACGGCTATGACCAGTACATCTCCGACGACAACTACTATCTGATCACGGTCGAGCACCTCCTGCGGCACCAGGCCGGCTTCACCCAGAAAGGCGGCGACCCGATGTTCTCCACGCCCGCGATGATGCGGGCCATCGGCACATCCAAGGCTCCCACGCAGGAACAGCTCACCCGTTACCTCCTCCGCCGTCCCCTCGCCTACCTGCCCGGGACGGACCAGGAGTACTCCAACTTCGGCTACCTGCTCCTGTCGATGATCATCGAAAAGATCACCGGGGAGTCCTACGAGGCCTGGACGCAGCGCGAAGTGCTGGGCCCGGCCGGCTGCACGGACTTCCACATCGGCGGGAACTTCTACGAGAACCGTTTCCCCGGGGAAACGCGTTATTTCATGCACAAGGAAGCCAAGCCCATCAACTCCTTCGACGGCCGCGGCCAGGTGGAGCGCTGCTACGGCGGCAACGACATCCACGGGCTCTCCGGCGCCGGCGCCTGGATCGGCTCCACCCCGGAACTCGCCCGCTTCGTCGCCTCCATCGACGGCATCCCCGCCGTCGCCGACCAGATCAGCCCTTTCACCCTGTACCAGATGACAGCGCGCCTGTCCGACGAGATCTTCTCGCTGGGCTGGGTGGACTGCACGGTCGACGGCGAATGGACCCGGACCGGCTCCTTCTCCGGCACCTCCGCCCTCGTGAAGACCTTCCCCGACGGCGAAACCTGGGTCCTCATCTCCAACACCTCCACCTGGATGGGCTCGCACTTCTCCCGGGAGACCGGAGCCCTGTGCAAGAACCTCCGGGCCCGTTTTTCGGACCAGCTTCCGGAGCGGGACCTCTTCGCGGATTGATTTCTTCACTTTTTTGGTTTGAAAATGATAGGATTACGGACGGAAAATCCGTAACTTGCACTTTGTGTTCAACAAGGTGAATATGAAAAAGCTTTTCCTGACCCTCTTCGCGGCGGCCGTCTGCCTGGCCATCTGCCTGGCCGCCTGCGGCAACAAGACATCCTACAAGTATCCCTTCCAGGATCCTTCCCTGAAAATGGAGCAACGGATCGAGAACCTCCTCTCCCTCCTGACCCCGGAGGAGAAGATCGGCCTCCTGATGAACAAGTCCATCTCCGTGGACAGCCTGGGCATCCCCGCCTACAACTGGTGGAGCGAGGCCTGCCACGGCATCCGCGCCGACGGCTACACCGTGTATCCGCAGCCCATCGGCATGGCCGCCG
>JAEEGH010012117.1_pt1 | contig 19439 bp, 16 predicted proteins | sample 9134181 | NCBI WGS metagenome assembly JAEEGH01 (sample SAMN16246544, study PRJNA631951) | gut metagenome | biome: gut microbiome; feature: rumen; material: DP-attached | host: Bos | place: Iran: Karaj | collected 2018-10 | reverse complement strand
CAATGCGCCGCAGTCGCCTTGGTTGCTGAATGCCCTGAAGGAAGGCTCGCACAACGGCAAGGTTATCGTCAACATCAGTCAGTGTCTGCAGGGCGCTGTGGAGATGAGTCGTTACGACTGCGGCTACCATCTGCAGGAGGCTGGCGTCATCAGCGGCCGCGATATGACCGTCGAGAGTGCTGTCACGAAACTGATGTTCCTCCAGAGTCACTACCCCGATGCGCCCGACACCGTTCGCCAGCTCATGCAGCAGTCCATACGAGGAGAGATGACCATATAGCAATTTGTGAGAATCGCAAATATTCTTCAAAATCCTTGCAAGTTTCAAGAATTCTTTCTATCTTTGCAGCAGAAACAATAAATAACTATATATTATGTGTACGATTACATTAGAGTACAACCAAAACAATGCCCTTGCCCGCCGCAAGTTAGCAGCATTACTGGCTACAGGCTTGTTTATTCAGAAAGAGACAAGGCCAGATAATGAGCCTACACCAGAAGAAGCTGAGGCCCATCATAAGTTTACAGAGGAGTTCTTATATGCCTCTAAGGTTCTTTCTGCGAAAGCTTTTGCCCGTCATCTGAAATGAAATACCATCAGAGAGATATTGTAGAGATTGACTTCCCCATTCCTGGAGAAGGTTACAAGGTGCATCCAGCTGTTATCGTATCGAACGATGAACTGCAACTTGATGAGGGTTTCGTTTATGTAGCTTTGATTTCCTCACAAGACTTTGCATATAGTCGTCATTATGCCTATCCGTTGAGCAATGAGATGTTGTCATTCAAAATGGAAAAGCAGAGTTTTGTTAAGTGCCAGATTCTTGCCGTTACGGTCGATACAGGTATATTACGTCGTTTAGGTAGTATCAAACAGAAATACTTCGACGAGATTGTTGACAAAATCGTCGAATCAATATTCTAATCTATAATGTCGAACCCTCAAACAAAACTGCGTATGGTAACATAGCAAAAGACAGATAAGATATAATGTGAAGCGTCCGCTTTGGATCTTGTTCTCAGAAATCGGCAAAATTTCAAAAATGCACAAGAGTAAAGTTGATGGTTCACGCCTATGGCGTGAGCTTTTACTCGTCAAAGTGCATGGGGTGTTTGCCGATACCTTGAGAACGAAGGCGATGTAAGTAGCTCACGTTTTCTTTTTGGCATATTCAAACATTAGCTGTGATTTTATGATGTGACAATAGTTAATTATTTATTTTTATTAGTTTTGCATAAGTATGAAAAGACTACTCATTTTTTTATCAATATTGCTCTTACCATTAATGGCTGTGGCTGAAGTTGATAATATTCTTATTGTAGAAACAAATGATGGTATAACTGTATCCTTTGCTTTGGCAGAAAAACCTGAGATATCTTTTGAAGGAAAGGTTATGAGTGTTATAACAGAAAAGGATAGCCAGTATTTTGAAATCAGCAATATCTCTAAATGGTACTTTGAGCAAGTAACCTCTGGTATCCAAGCAGTAAAGAAAGAACAACCTAGTATAAAGGTTGTTGATAATGATAAGATCATTGTTGATGGCTCCATCTCTTTGTCCAAAATACGTCTTTATTCTATTGATGGTAAAGAGCAATCAGTAAAGGTCAGTTATTCTGATGATAGCAAACCGGTGATAAACATCTCAAGCCTTCCTAAGGGCATCTACGTAATATCTATAAACAATCAACAGTCTATAAAGTTATACAAAAAATGAAACAAGTTCGCTTTATCTTATTCGTTGTTCTTAGCACTCTTTTAACTGCAGAAATAAATGCACAAGAGATTATGGTTATTGAAAAGCCTGATAAGACAACCATAAAAATTGACATAAAAAATATAAGTCGTGTGTATTTTGAATATATGGACAGTAAATCTGCTGCCGATACAATTAAATTTATCTATGAACAAATGCATACGGCAGGATATTCCACAACGGGAAACACTCATCAGTGCTTTGGTATCCCAGCTTATACCCTTTGCGCGGATGTGATGGGAGAGGATCATATAATGGTTTCTTCAGGTTCTGGCTGGTTCTGGTATGATGCAAGATACGATGTTAAAAGCAGATACGCATCTACAGCTTGGCGAAGCTATGACCTGTGGACGGCCTATTACACATGGATAAACACATGTAACAGAATAATTGCCCAAAAAGAAAAAATAGGTGGTGAAGAATCGGATGTGAATCACGTTATTGGACAGGCTTATGCTATCCGAGCTTATAGCTATTTTATGCTTTCCCAGTTCTTTGCCCGTACATTAGTAGGTCATGAAAATGAACCGTGCGTACCAATTTATACAGACCCGATTACATCTGAAACTCCAGGAAAGCCTCGATCTACAAATGCAGAGGTGTATGCTCAAATAGATGAAGATATCGAGACGGCATGTAATTTATTGGTGGGATTCAATCGTAGTTATGATAAAGAACTTATAAATAATGCCGTGTTACAGGCAATAAAAGCCCGAGTATGTATGGTCGAAAACAAGTGGGAAGATGCTAAAAATGCCGCACATTCAGCAATTGCTGAGAGTGAATGTAGTATCCAACCTGTTTATTCCTTCTTGGGTATGAATTCATTATATTCAAATAATGTTATATGGGGAGCTTATATTACATCTGATAACTCAGGAATGTATGCAAATCTATTCTCGCATATGGATTATGAGGCTAATCACTATGCTGGTAGAGCTCCTAAATGTATAAATAAGGAATTATATGCTAAGATGAATCCTACAGATACTCGTCGTGAATGGTGGGTTAGTGGTAAAATAAATTCCGGTCTTGTTCAGGAAAAGTTTAAGTTTTCTGACGTCTCTTCTTGGAGGGGAGACTATATCTATATCCGTGTTGAGGAGATGTATCTGACAGCTGCCGAAGCTGAGTGTCGATTAGGTGAAGAAGCAGCTGCAAAAAGTGATTTAATGGCATTGATGAGTCAAAGAGATCCCAGTTACAATACATCGAAGACAGGAACTGCACTAGGTAAAACGACAGAACTGGCCAATGAAACAGGTTCTTTGTTGGAAGAGATTTTGATTCAACGACGTATTGAACTATGGGGAGAGTTTGGCAGAATGTTTGACCTCAAACGTCTAAAGCAAGGATTTGTACGTACTACATCAATGGGGTGGCCTGATGAAGCGCTTATTCCCAATGTCGCAACACAAGATCCGGAGTCATATTGTAATGTTATGACTATTCCTCAATCTGAATTCGACAGGAATGAGAGTCTTGATTTTGAGAAAGATCAGAACCCATTAGGAGACTATCCTGACTAAAAACACAGATGGGAAGTAATCAATCTGTAAGCGGGCAGTATTCAATCCGAAAGCGGGAATACTGCTCGTTTTTTTGTATTGCTAGTGTCGTAAAGTGTAGTCGGAGTAAACGGGCTATTTACTTAGTCTAAACGCACTGTTTAGTCTGGGTAAACAGAATGACGCTGTCATTTGTCATAATTGTCATGTGTCATGATTTGTGGAATCGCACAGTAGGGACGATCCCTATTGTGAGAAAAGGCCGTGCGGAAAAGTGGCGGGAGATGAGAGAGAAGTGGCTTCGGACGGCGGAAAAGGGCCTTCGGAGTGAAGAAAAGCGGGGGCGGATGATGGCCGTCGAGGGGGCGGCTGTCATGCTGGAAACGGGGTATTAAGGGTAACATTTGCTACTATACCAGGGCGCAATTTTTTTCTCCTATGGTAGCAATTTTTTCCTAGGCAGCATGACAAACGTGACAAATGACAGCGTCATTTTCCGAGAGGGCGAATTTGCAAAACACCGAAAATTACTCCATATTTATATATAATATATATATTATATATAAATATGATTAATACGTCTGCTATTTCCGAAAACCTTCTGCGCAAAATCTGACAGCGTCATTTGTCATAATTGTCACTTTTTGGTCGCGCAGATATTTGGCGGTATCGGAAATTATGCGTAACTTTGTGGCTGAAAAAAGAAGCAACAACGATGAACAGTCAAATCTTGAAACTCGAAGCCCCCTACAACATCATCTATGCCGGGGGACGTATAGGCCGACACATCGCCACGATGACCGTTTGGGACGACGATGAAATGGGTATCTACAATGCCTGTCAGTATCCGATGATTGACGAAGGTGGCGAACTGGCCGCAGGCGCGCTGGCCGCTGAGGCCGAGCTGGGCGACTGCCGCGTGATCTGCAACGAGCGCGACCCTCGTGTGCAACTGCGCTGGCTGGCAGAGATGGTGAAGTACGACCTCGAGCAAGAAGAGCCCGTAGAGTTCAGCTACATCTGGGAACGACTGAGCCTGCTGGGCGTGAAGGTTATCTGGGACAAGGCTACGGACGAAAATGGCAAACTGCTCAAGGACGATAACGGCGAGACGTTCGACGAGAATTTCTACACCATCAGCCTCTCGTTCGACGGCACCCACAGCCATCTGTTGGTTCGCAGCTACACCTCGTCGGGCTTCTATTTCTACGCCCGCGGCCCCGTCGAAGAAGTCTACAAGGAGATTCACTATCAGCACATGGTTTACGAGTCGATGTTCTACGACGAGCATCTGCATATCAAATTCGAGACGCCCGACGGCTGGGAGCAGCACATCGTCGACCTGCTGAACGAACGCAAGGAGATCTACAAGCCCGCTCCTGATGAGGACAAATTAATATAATGTACGCGCGCGAGAAAGATGGATAGCAAAGAAACACGACTGGCCCCCATCCCCGTCGACTTCATCATCGAGCAGGGATTGAAGGAGCATACCGAAGCCAAGCGTCGTCCGTATCGTACGCTGATCACAGCGTGGGCTGAGCACGAAGGCATGTCCGAGCAGGGCGAGACCATCGCCAGCCAGCTGGACACGGGCAAGGAAATAAAGCGACTGAAAGACTTGCAGGACCTACCCTCCACGATCGCACCCAAGTATCGCAAGGGTGAGAAAGCCGAACAATTGGTCATGATTATCCGCGAGATAAACACAAGAGTGGAAAACGACGAGAACTGGAATTGGGCACTGGTGATGAAGGTCATGCTCGACGAGGGACTGCTGATGACAAACATCCCTAATAAGTTCGACCGTCTGATGCTCTCGATGATTCCAGGCAAAGGTGTTGATACGGTAAGAAAAAGTGGCGACTATAGCGTCATAGAAGAACGCCGTTCGTGGCACCGTTGGATCAGCAATCCAAACGATGACTGGAAAGAGGCTGCCAATAGGACGGTCTGCGAAGAAATCTACGCATACTTCAGACCATTGTTATAGACCTCATCCGCTTCCTAACGTTTCCTAAATCTTCCAAGGATTTCCAAAATAGTCCGAAAATTTCCAAATAGCTTCCCAAAGTTTTCCGAAGTCCTTCCGAAATTTTCCGAACTCAAAAACGCATAGCGTAAAGCGGGATAAAACTTGCATTCCGCGATTTTATTTTGTACCTTTGCAGTGACAAATTTAAGTTTCACCCTAAAAATTAGATTTATGAACTGTAAAAGTATTTCTATGACCAAAAACATTCTGTGTATGAACCCGACCATGAACGCACCGAAGTGCAAGGGAAGGGTTTATGAGCAGTCGCTTGGAAAGTATTTCGAGTTGACTGAAAGTGACGAACTGGCCCAGCTGGTGTCAAGCATCCGCGAGGCCAAAGACTCTGATGAGCGTCGTGAGCTGAAGGCTAACCTACCCTTCCGCTGCCCGCACTACTTCCGTTTCAAGGACGACCGCCGCTGTCAGGCCTCGATCATCCCTGAGGCATTCACCTGGCAGACCTGCGTCGACATCGACGATGCCAGTCAGGTGGAGGGTGCCATCACGCGTGCGTACCTTCTTAATACTGAGGAGGGCGAGTGGAAAGACCAGCTGCTGCACATGGACTATTCAGCCTCGGGTAAGCTGCACATCGACATCCGCATTCCGATGGGCAAGACCATCCGTGAGGCGCAGCAGGCTTACTGTCAGGCACTGGGCGTGGCCTTCGATGAGGACTGCTGCTCACCTGAGCGCATGATCTACATCACTGACAGCAAGTCGCGCCTGTACCTCAGCGAGAACTGGTATGCCGAGTTGCCTGAGGAAGAGGTGAAAGCCCGCCAGCAGGCCTACCTCGACCGCGGACTGACCATCGACGGACAAGAGCGCAAAATTGCGCCGATGTCAGCCGAAGGAAAAAATTCCCTGGGCTCCAACGAATCGAAAAGTGGATTGGTCTCCAACGAATGCAACACTACATCCGTGGACTACCCTGCCGACTACATGGGCATCCCCTACGACTACATCGTTGAGGAACTGGTCGACCAGTTGGGCGGCATTCCCGTTCACGGCTCGCGCAATGCCTTCATCTACACGATGGCCTGTCATCTGCGCTACATCTGCAACGACGATTCACGCTGGATTCAGCACGTGATGCCCAACTACGGCGAGGACCAGCAGCGTGTGAACGCGACCATCGAGAGTGCCTGCCGTCGTCAGCAGTCGAAGACGATGCCTCAGAAGATTCAGACCGCTGTGACGCTGGCACGTGCGCGTGTGAACTTTGAGAAAGGTCAGGATTCCGAGTCGTTGATGCGCCAGCCCGTGATGCCCGAGCGACTGCCGGCACCCGTACGTCATTGCATCTCGAAGGCCCCCAAGGGTTATCAGCCTGCCATCGCCACCTGCGTCTTCCCGGCTTTCGCCACCTATACGGGCGGATTGAAGGCAGAGTACTGGAACAACACCCTAACGGAGCTGACCCTCATCGACGGACTGGTGGCTGCGATGTCTATCGGTAAGTCGTGTATCAAAGAGCCGATTGACCACATTCTGAAGCCCATCGAGATGCGCGACAAGCTGGCCCGTGCGAAGGAGAAGGAGTGGGCTGACGCCACCAACCAGAAGAGCGCCAACGCCGAGAAGCCCGAGCGCCCCAAGGACATCTGTGTGCAGATCGTGGATGCCGACATGACCAATGCCGCCCTCTGTCAGCGTATGGAGGATGCTGAGCGAGCCGGCGACAAAGCCCTCTTCACCCGAATGGACGAAGTGGAGCAGCTGAAGAAAGTGTCGGGCGGTTCCATGTCGGAGGTAACTCAGATTATCCGTCGTGACTTCGATGCAGACGTCTACGGTCAGGAGCGAGTCGGCACGCAGTCCATCAAGTCACGCTCAGTGATGCGCTGGAACGTGGTGTTCTCCACCACACCAGCAACGGCCAAGAGTCTGCTTGGCGGCAACATCGACAACGGTACCGCCTCGCGCGTGAACCTTTGTACCATCGTGAAGGAAGATGTGGAGCGACGTCCTAAGTTCGGTCGCTACGACGAGACGTTCGACAAGAAGCTGGCGGTATTCCTGGCGCGTCTGGAGTCGGCCAAGGGTGTCATCATCTGTCCGCAGGCTAAACGGCTGGCAGAGACGCTGTTAGACCGAGCCGAAGAGCGTGCGCTGATGATGGGCAACGAGTCGTACACGCAGTTCTCCTATCGCGCTGTGGCCATCGCTTTCCGCAAGAGTATCCTGCTCTACATCATGTGCGGCATGAAGTGGACCAAGGAAATCGAGGACTTCATTATCTGGTCGTTCGACTATGATATGTGGTGCAAGATGTGTCTGCTGGGACAGGACATCAAGGAGAAGCTGGAGCGCGACAACCGCATCATGAAGCCGGGCGTACCCTGTATGCTGGAGCAGCTGGGCGACACGTTTACCCGTGAGGAGTACGATGTGCTGGAGCGTGCCGAGTGTCCTGAAGTCAAGCAGCGCGGCAATCTGCTGAGTCAGTGGAAGCGTCGTGAGTGGGTGGAATTCAAGGAAGACCTGAAGATCTACGTCAAGACGGAAAAGTACTACCTGAAGCACGCCGCCTGAAACATGACAGCATGACAAAAGTGACAAATGACAGTGGCAGATTCCACATGGAATCTGCCACTTTTTCTGAATACACGAGGGTAAGAAGCCCGGTACGACGTTTATTTCTGGAGGTGCTTCTTGCCGTTCTTGATGACGAAGCCCTTGTAGTCGCTGCCTACGCGCTGTCCGCGGAGGTTATAGACCGGGCCGTCGGTCGCCTCAGCATTGACACTCCTGATGCCGTCGGGGCCATCACCCTCCCAACTGATCTGCGCCGACACCTTCAGCCAGATATATCTGAACGGTGCCGAGCTGTTGCCGTTGTCGTCGGTCTTATAGACGAAGCGGAGCCAGCGGGTGAGCGTGATGGGACTCTTCTGGCCGTAAATCAGGTAGTCCACGCACTCGGCGGGTATCACGAATGTCATGCGGTGCTGGGCCGAGCCATAGTAGTTGGGGGCGAAGGTAGCATAGGCAACATATTCGTACTCCGGCTCCAGGTCATCGCCTTCGCCGGGTCCGGGAAACTGGCCGTTGTTACCGAAGTCATCATCGCCGAGATTGTAGATAGCCAGGTCGTAGTTGTCGAAACCGTCCACGTTGTTCTCATTATAATTATATGCGTAGGGCACCACGTAGCGGGCATCCTTATACGGCACGTCATCATCTCCGAGGAAGCAGTCGGCCCAGTAATTGTCGAAGAACTTGGCATCGTCCATGTTGAGAGTGTTGAACATGGTGGTCGAGAGTGCTTCCCAGTCGATGTTGAAGCCGATGGCCTTGCCCGCCGCCTTGAGGTTAATCATCGGGTATTCGAATGCGGCATCATTCGTGGGTCCAGTGACATCGGGATTATCCGGGTTGTCGGGATTATCGGGGTTATCCGGGTTTATCGGGTCTGGATAGTCGGGATGTGAGCCTGTAGGATAAGGATCGTCGCTGGTCGGGTAGTTAGTCAGGGTGAGCGTGTTTCCGCTGATCTCGGCAATCACATAGCGCCAGTTTGTACCACCCACACATTGACGCCAGGTGTTTTCACTGGGCTGTTTGTAGAGCAGGGTGATAAGATAGACGCCGTCGCCGTACTGGCTGCCGATGTTGATGGTCGGCTTGGAAGTGGTATTGAAGGTCGGTTCGATATTTGCCGCATTGTATGTCAACAGCAGGTCCCAAGTGTCGTTGGGCTTGTGTATGCCCAGCGCGAACTGGTATTCGCCAGCCTGCATCAGCGCGTTTCTTACTCTCCAGGATAAGGTCACGTTGCTGAACGCCTGCGACGTGGAGCTTCTGTAATACTGAGTGCTACCGATGGCTTCCATTCTGACCATCGAGAAGAATCCGGTGGTCAAGGCGCTACCGCCGCTGGTGGCGATGCCGATGCTGGCCACCAGGTCGCAAGTGTAGTCGACACCGTCACCGATCATGGCCGACATCGCGAAATAGCCGTTACAATGGCCGCCCCAGCCCCAGTTCACGGCATAATAACCCTGGCTGTAGCCGTGACAGATGAACGTGTGGCCTTTGGTGCCGGTTTCGTCCACCTGACCGCTAAGGATAAACGGACGGCCCTCGCTCAGTTCCTTGTAGAGAAGATCGTCCCAGTCGCTCGCCTTGTATGCATCGCGATAGATATTATGTACGCCCTGGCTGTAGCCGAAGCGGTTCACCAGCACAGAGGGGATTAAAGCCGACGGGGCGCTTGAGCTCGACTGGCCGTAGTCGACCCGGAGGGCTTGTCCGGCATAGCGCACCATCCAGGCGGCATCGTTAGCAGTCAGATTCGAGTAGTCGACGCTGCGGGAGCCCAGTGATTCGAGGTAATGGCCGTTGGCATCGGTATATGCACCCATCGACGGGAGTGTCGAGGGATAGCGATGGTAGGCCAGCATCTGTGCGAGAGCAAGGGGTACGCAACCCGCGACACAGTTCTGCGGGCAGTAGGCATTGAAGGGGCTGCTCTGGCTCCACGAATAATTCATCATTGGCGTAATGTCAGATTTCGAGGCGCGCTGTACAGCCCGTGCCTGGGCGGCGGACATGTCGGCGGGAAGGTTGGCGATGCTCTCGTCGTAAAGGCTGAGCCACCACTTCATATTGTCAGGCATCTGCTCGTAGTCGAGGCTGCCCTCTTCGCCGTAAGCGAGAATCTCACGGGCGCGGCTGTCGCCTGACACAACGACGAAGCCGCCGTCGTTCTCTACATTAAAGAGGTAGAGGTGCTGATAGGGTCGAGCCTTCGCCGCACGGCGTATCTGGCCTTGTGAGGGGCTCACGATGTTCTTCCCCTGAAGGAACTGCCGGGCTTTCTGTAAAGCCTCCTGTTCGCTGATGGGCTGGGCACTGACGCCGAGCACGAGCAACGTCAAAAAGAGTAAAGCTGATTTTCTCATACTAAATAGCATTTTAGAAATTGTTAGAAATAATTATTTATGTCTCGATTTTATGCTGCAAAGATAGCAAAAATTCTCAAAACTTCCAAACATTTTGATGGAAAATGCTAAAAAGATTTTCTATGATTGGTAAAATGATAGCGACGCATTGTTAAATAATCATAAAAGTAATCACAAAGCTAAAAGCTTAAAGCTTAAAGTTCAAAGAAAATTCGTACCTTTGCACCCCGATTTGAGTCCGTTGGGGCAGAGTGAAGTGTGTACGGACGTACGCCGCCTCGCGGAGAAAACCCTTTTAATACAATAAATAAATGTACGCAATTGTAGACATTCAGGGTCAGCAGTTTAAGGTAGAACAGGGCCAGAAGCTCTTCGTTCACCACATCAAGGATGCCGAGGAAGGCAAGACTGTTGAATTTGAGAAGGTGCTGCTCGTAGATGCTGACGGTGCAGTGAAGGTAGGTGCTCCCACCGTAGACGGAGCAAAAGTAGTGTGTGAAGTTATCAACCCGCTCGTGAAGGGCGACAAGGTGATTGTGTTCAAGATGAAGCGCCGCAAGGACTCTCGCAAGCGTAACGGCCATCGTGAGCAGTTCACACAGGTTGAAGTTAAATCAGTAATCGCTTAATCAAAAGGAGGACTTAGAAATGGCTCATAAAAAAGGTGTAGGTAGTTCTAAGAACGGTCGTGAGAGCGCAGCTCAGCGACTGGGCATTAAGATTTTCGGCGGTCAGCAGTGTGTAGCTGGTAACATCATCGTTCGCCAGCGTGGTACGAAGCACAACGCAGGTAACAACGTTGCCATCGGTAAGGACGACACCCTCTACGCTCTCGTAGACGGTACCGTTAACTTCCACAAGGGCAAGTTCAACAAGAGCGTTGTCTCAGTCATTCCAAACGCTGAGGCCTAATCAGTTTTAAACAAGAAAAAAACTTATTCCAAACAAACAACAGAGTCCTTCTCTCCTATGGAGAGAGGGATTTCTGCTTTTTTATACCTTTTTCTTTTGTAGTTTGAACGATATTTTGTAATTTTGCACCTTAGAAATTGAATTCAAACAAATAAATACGTATTTAACATGTTAACACTCAAACTCATCAGTGAGCAAACTGAACGTGTGGTTCGTGGTCTGGAGAAGAAGCATTTTCCCAATGCACAGCAGGCCATCGACGAAGTATTGGCCGTAGACAAGAAGCGCCGCGAGGCTCAGCAGGAACTCGACAAGAGTCTGAATGAGCAGAAGCAACTTTCTGGACAGATCGGCCGGTTGATGAAAGAAGGAAAGAAAGACGAGGCCGAGCAGGTAAAGGCTCAGGTGGCTGAACTCAAAGAGAAATCAAAGCAGCTCGACGAGACGATGGCCAAAGCACAGGAGGAGATGACCACCCTGCTCTGCCAGATACCGAATATCCCTTACGACGAGGTGCCCGAAGGCAAAGCTGCTGAGGACAACCACGTGGTAAAGTCAAACCTGAAGGAATGCACCGATAGTGACACTGTTGGCAATTGGGACGTAAACCCCTCACTGGGTATTGCCAATCCCCTGCCCCACTGGGAACTTGCCAAGAAGTACAATCTTATCGACTTCGACCTCGGTGTGAAGATCACAGGTGCAGGCTTCCCCGTTTATATCGGTAAAGGAGCCCAGTTGCAGAGAGCCCTCATCAATTTCTTCCTGGCCGAAGCCAATAAGGCTGGCTATACAGAGATCATGCCTCCTACAGTGGTGAATGCAGCCTCTGGTTATGGAACTGGTCAGCTGCCCGATAAGGAAGGACAGATGTACCATTGCGAGATTGACGATTTCTATCTCATCCCCACAGCTGAGGTGCCTGTGACGAATATCTACCGCGATGTGATCCTCGACGAGAAGGATCTACCCATCAAGAACTGCGCCTATACGGAGTGCTTCCGCAGAGAGGCCGGCTCTTATGGTAAGGACGTGCGCGGACTGAACCGTCTGCATGAGTTCTCGAAGATTGAGATCGTGCGCATCGATAAGCCTGAGCACTCGAAGGAGAGCCATAAGGAGATGTTGGCACATGTGGAGGGCCTGCTGAAGAAGCTTGAACTGCCCTATCGTATTCTGTTACTCTGCGGTGGTGACCAGAGCTTTACATCAGCCATCTGCTACGACTTCGAGGTCTATTCTGAGGCCCAGGGTCGCTGGCTCGAGGTATCGTCAGTGTCTAACTTCGACACCTATCAGGCCAACCGTCTGAAGTGCCGTTATCGTCCTGAAGGCAGCAAGAAGCCCGAGCTCTGTCATACACTCAACGGCTCTGCCCTCGCTCTGCCTCGCATCGTGGCTGCCCTCTTAGAGAACAACCAAACTGAGAATGGCATCAAGATTCCTGCTGCCCTCGTTCCTTACATGGGCTGCGACATCATCGATTAATCAACCTAACTAAACAAAAATGAATAAGATTGTAAGAAAAGAGCAGTTCTCTGAGAAGGTGTTCCTTTTTGAGATTGAGGCTCCGCTGATTGCCAAGAGCCGCAAGGCCGGTAACTTCGTGATTGTCCGCGTAGGTAAGAAAGGTGAGCGTATGCCACTGACTATCGCAGGCGCAGACATCGAGAAAGGTACCATCACACTGGTGGTTCAGATGGTTGGTCTGTCATCAAAGAAACTCTGCGCGCTCAATGAGGGTGACTATGTGACGGACGTCGTAGGTCCGCTGGGTAATCCTACAAAGATTGAGAAATACGGCACCGTTGTCTGTGCTGGTGGTGGACTTGGTGTGGCTCCTATGCTGCCGATTATCCAGGCGCTGAAAGCAGCAGGCAACAGAGTGCTCTCAGTAATGGCTGGCCGTTCGAAGGATCTCATCATCCTCGAAGATAAGGTTCGTGAGAGTTCTGACGAGGTGATCATCATGACCGATGACGGCAGCTATGGCGAGAAAGGCGTAGTGACCGTTGGTATGGAGAAATTCTTCGAGCAGGAGCACGTCGATAAGGTGTTCGCTATCGGACCTCCCATCATGATGAAGTTCTCAAATCTGACTGCTCAGAAGCACAATATCCCCTGCGAAGTATCGCTGAACACGATTATGGTAGACGGTACAGGTATGTGTGGTGCCTGCCGACTCACGATTGGCGGCAAGACGAAGTTCGTCTGTATCGACGGTCCTGAGTTTGATGGCGCCCTCGTTGATTGGGACGAGATGTTCAAGCGCATGGGTACCTTCAAGCGCGAGGAGCAGGAAGAGCTGGCTCATTACGAGGAGCACTTGGATTCGTACTCCGGAGATTCCGCAAAAGCCGGAGATTCCGTAAAGACCACCGATGTCGTCATGGATGATGACCCCACTAACGATACCATCGAGGTGCTCACCGATCGTAATGCTGCTTGGCGTAAGGAGTTGCAACAGAGCATGAAGCCCAAGGAGCGTACGCAGATTGAGCGTGTCGTCATGCCTGAGCTCGACCCCGTCTATCGTGCTACCACTCGTACTGAGGAAGTTAACATCGGACTTACCAAAGAGATGGCCATGACAGAGGCCAAGCGTTGTCTCGACTGCGCTAAGCCATCGTGTGTAGAGGGCTGTCCTGTGAATATCAATATCCCCTCATTCATCAAGAATATCGAGCGCGGTCAGTTCCTGGCAGCTGCCAAGGTGCTGAAAGACACCTCTGCCCTACCTGCAGTCTGTGGTCGTGTATGTCCGCAGGAGAAGCAATGCGAGAGCAAGTGTATCCACCTGAAGATGAACGAGCCTGCTGTGGCTATCGGCTATCTGGAGCGTTTCGCAGCCGACTTCGAGCGCGAAAGCGGCAATATCTCTCTGCCTGAGATTGCACCCGCCAATGGCATTAAGATTGCCGTCGTGGGTTCAGGCCCTGCTGGATTGTCATTTGCTGGCGATATGGTGAAGAAGGGTTACGATGTGTATGTCTTCGAGGCCCTGCACGAGATCGGTGGTGTGCTGAAATATGGTATCCCCGAGTTCCGTCTGCCCAATAAGATCGTTGATGTGGAAATCAACAACCTCGCCAAGATGGGTGTTCACTTCCAGACCGACGTCATCGTGGGTAAGACCATCAGCGTCGAGCAACTTGAGGCTCAGGGCTTCAAGGGCATCTTCGTAGGCTCTGGCGCAGGTCTGCCTAACTTCATGAATATCCCTGGTGAGAACAGCATCAACATCATGTCTTCTAACGAGTACCTCACTCGTGTGAATCTGATGGATGCTGCCAACCCCACAACCGATACACCGCTGAATCCCGCCAAGAGCGTTTTGGTAGTCGGTGGTGGTAACACCGCTATGGACTCCTGTCGTACCGCCAAGCGTCTGGGTGCTGAGGTCACACTCGTCTATCGTCGTTCCGAGGTGGAGATGCCTGCCCGTCTGGAGGAGGTGAAGCACGCCAAAGAAGAGGGTATCAACTTCCTGACGCTGCACAACCCCATCGAGTATATCGCTGACGAGACGGGTGCCGTGAAGCAGGCCGTGCTTCAGGTGATGGAGCTGGGCGAGCCTGATGCATCAGGTCGTCGCAGTCCTGTTCCCGTTGAGGGCAAGACCGTTACACTCGATGTCGACCAGGTGATTGTGGCCGTAGGTGTATCCCCCAACCCACTCGTACCGAAGTCTATTCAGGGACTCGAGTTGGGCCGCAAGAACACCATTGCCGTCAACGACGACATGCAGTCTTCACGTGCTGAGATCTTCGCTGGTGGTGACATCGTACGTGGTGGCGCTACGGTGATTCTCGCCATGGGTGATGGCCGTCGTGCTGCCCTGAATATGGACAAACACCTGAGAAGTGAATAGTGAATAGTGAAAAGTGAATAGTGAAAAGTGATTCAGAGATAGAGAGCCGTCGCCTGGAGAAGCGTTTGAAAGAGCGGTTCATCAAGGCGATGGCTACTTATCATCTGATCGAAGATGATGACCATATCCTCGTGGGACTCTCTGGTGGCAAGGACTCGCTCCTGCTGACAGAACTCTTGGCGAAGCGCGCGAAGATTGACCACCCACGATTCAAGGTCGAGGCGCTGCATGTTCGGATGGAGAACATCCATTACGAGACTGACACCAGCTATCTGCAGCAATTCTGCGAAGAACTCGGTATCAGGCTCCACATAAAAAGCACGCGCTTCGAGGTCGATAATCCGAGTATTCAGAATGATCCGAGTAATCAGAATGATCCAGAGACAGCCGCCCGCTTGCGAAAGCAAAAACAGCCCTGTTTCCTCTGCTCCTGGCAGCGACGCAAAGAAATGTTTAACCTCGCGCAGGAACTCGGCTGCAACAAGATCGCTCTCGGCCATCATCAGGACGACCTGATACATACGGCGCTGATGAACCTCACCTTTCAAGGGCGTTTCGACACCATGCCGGCAAGCCTGAAAATGCGTAAGATGCCGTTGACCATCATCCGTCCGTTGTGCATGATTGAAGAGTCAGACATCAAAGCCTACGCAGAGATGCAAGGCTATCAGAAACAGACGAAGCTCTGTCCCTATGAGACCGACTCGCATCGCGCAGACATCAAACGTCTCTTCAACGAAATGGAACAGATAAACCCCGAGGCACGCTTCAGTATATGGAGAGCCCTCATTGCTGATAACAAACTGATAGAAGAATAACATAAAACGATGAAAATAAGAAACATAGCCATTATTGCTCTAGCTTTGCTTGCACCCGTTTCGATGCAGGCTCAGAAGAAAAAGGCCGTTGTCAAGAAGGCCCCCGTTGTGGTAGTTGAAGAACCCCAGGAAGACCCTCGTATCACAGAGATGCGCGAGGCTACCCAGCAGATTATCTTCATCGACTCTGTGGTCGTCGCCAAGGATGATATCCTTTCCATCATCCGACTCAATCCTGAGTCTGGAAAGCTCGACACCTTCGATCAGTTCTTCCGCAGCGAAGGTCATACCGATAGTTATGTGTATCTCAACGAGATGGGCAACAAATGCTATTTCTCTGATGAAAACGCCAATGGTCAGATGCAACTCTACACACTCGACAAGTTAGGCGAGGAATGGAGTGAGCCCTTGGCTTTGAAAGGCATCAACGAAGGCATCAGCGAAGCCAACTATCCCTTTATGATGACCGATGGCACCACCTTCTATTTCGCTGCCAAGGGAAAAGAGAGCATAGGCGGCTATGACATCTTTGTCACACGTTCAGATTCTGAAAATGGTCAGTTCCTCAGACCGGAGAATATTGGTATGCCTTTCAATTCCGAGGCCAACGACTATCTGTACGTCATCGACGAACTGAGCAATATCGGCTATTTCGTTACCGACCGTCGTCAACCAGCAGGAAAGGTGTGTGTCTACATCTTCATCCCCCCTACCTCACGTCACATCTACAACAGCGACGCCTATTCCGACGAGCAGCTGCGCGGATTTGCTGATATCAGCCGTATTGCCAACACCTGGGGAAAAGGCACGGAGCGTAAACAGGCACTCGAACGACTGAAGGCCATCAGCAAGACGAATCCCACCCAGCAGTTGAAGTCGGCCGTCAACTTCATCGTCAATGATCGGGTGACCTATACCGACATCAGTCAGTTCCAGGCCCCCGATTCACCCGATCTGTACCGGGAACTTCAAAGTACAAAGAAACAGCTCAAGGATATAGAGCAGTTGTTAGAGAAATCGCGCAATTTCTACGCAAAGGCCAAACCCGAGGACAAACGGGTGCTTCGTACGGAGATCCTCGATGCAGAAAGACAATTCGTGCGTCTGACAGCTGATGTAAAGACACTTGAGAAACGTATCCGACAATCTGAAAATAACATTATCAACAATTCAAAATAAGAAAGCTTATGAAAAGAACATTTCCTGAATCCGAACTGATCATCAATGCTGACGGTTCTTGTTTCCATCTGCATCTGAAGCCAGAACAGCTGGCCGACAAAGTGGTGCTCGTGGGCGATCCTGCCCGTGTAGATACCGTTGCAGCCCACTTCGACTCGAAGGAGTGCGAGGTCAGCAGCCGTGAGTTCCACACCATTACTGGCATGTATAAGGGCAAGCGCATCACTTGTCAGTCGCACGGCATCGGCTGCGACAACATCGACATCGTAGTGAACGAACTCGACACCCTTGCCAACATCAATTACCAGACGCGTGAGGAATTTCCTGAGCACCGCACTCTGACAATGGTACGCATCGGCACCTGTGGCGGCTTACAACCCAACACGCCAACAGGCTGTTTCGTGGCCTCTGTGAAGAGCATCGGCTTCGATGGTTTGCTGAATTACTATGCCGGGCGTAACAATGTCTGTGACCTGAAACTCGAAGATGCTTTCACAAAGCACATGGCATGGGATCCCATTAAGGGCGCACCCTACGTTTCTGTGGCTGATGCCGAACTCATCAATCAGGTAGCCCAGGACGATATGGTTCGTGGCTACACCATCTCCTGCGGCGGATTCTATGGCCCTCAGGGACGTGTACTTCGTGCAGACATCGCCGATCCCAAGCAGAACGAGAAGATTGAGAGTTTCGAATACGACGGTATGAAGATATGCAACTTCGAGATGGAATCATCGGCAGTAGCCGGTCTCGCCTCTCTCTTGGGCCATCGTGCCATGACTTGTTGTATGGTCATCGCCAACCGTTATGCCCAGAAGATGAACACAGAATACAAGAACTCCATCGATACCCTCATCGAAAAAGTCCTCGACCGCATCTGATGACCACCGATACTATTTGCGCTCTCGCCACCGCTCCAGGTGGTGCACTCGGAATCATAAGAATCTCAGGCCCACAAGCGCTTGAGATTCTTTCTCGTATCTTCTCCAAAAATCTCACCGCCGCCCTTCCCAACACCATCCACTACGGCCACATCGTTGAGTATGATGCTGTGTCACAGCATCAAAACATCATCGACGAAGTCCTTGTGAGCGTCTTCCGCTCCCCCCATTCCTATACAGGCGAAGATTCTGCTGAAATCTCCTGTCACGGCTCTCGTTATATCCTCAACAAGGTTTTGGATCTCCTCATCCAGCACGGCTGCCGCATGGCCAATCCAGGAGAATACACCCAGCGAGCCTTCCTCAACGGCAAGATGGATCTCTCTCAGGCAGAGGCCGTTGCCGATCTGATTGCCTCGTCTAACAAAGCCACCCATCAGATAGCCATGAGCCAGCTCCGAGGCCATTTCTCCTCAGAGCTCTCCCGCCTTCGCGAGAAACTGCTGAAACTCACCTCACTTCTCGAACTCGAACTCGATTTCTCTGACCACGAAGACCTCGAATTTGCCGACCGTTCAGAACTGCTCTCTATCGCAAACGACATCAACACCCGTGTTACCCGCCTCGCCAAGAGCTTCGAGACGGGTCAGGCGCTGAAACAAGGCATCCCCGTCGCCATCGTCGGCAAGACGAATGTCGGCAAATCTACATTGCTTAACCGTCTGCTGCATGAAGACCGTGCCATCGTCTCCAACATTCACGGCACCACCCGCGACACCATCGAAGACACCATCGACCTCAACGGCGTCACCTTCCGCTTCATCGACACAGCCGGCATCCGCCAGACCACCGATACCATCGAGCAGATCGGCATCGAGCGCACATACGCTGCCATCGAAAAGGTCCGCATCGTCATCTGGCTCATCGACGAAACTCCCACTGAGGCCGAAATCTCCGACATCACCGACCGTTGCGCAGGCCGCACCCTCCTAACCGTCTGGAACAAAAGCGACCTCCGTCCCCTCCAGGCTAATATCGCCCTCCGTTCTGTATGTGGCTGTGCCACAGCCACCCTCCCACTCCTCATCTCCGCCAAGCAGGGCCAAGGCCTCGATGCTCTCGAAGCCGCCATCTACAGCGCCGCCAACATCCCTGAGCTCACTGACAACGACATCATCGTCACCTCCGCCCGTCAATACGACGCCCTCATCCACGCTGAAGACAATCTCTCGCGCGTGCTCGAAGGCTTAGAGACAAATCTCAGCGGCGACCTTATTGCCGAAGACCTCCGTCTCGTTCTCTCTGACCTCGCCGAAATAACCGGCGAAGATGGTATCATTCAGTCGCAGGAAGTGCTTAACAACATTTTTAAGCACTATTGCGTTGGTAAATAACTGACTATAAACAACTTAGAATAATTTAGACAAACTATTACTTAAACCCCTCATTTCGAGGGGTTTTTACGTTTTAACACTTCCAAGTTGCTTTTTGTTGTTCCAAGTTATTTTAGTTATTTTTGTACCGTTTTTCTACCCCGTGTCAAAAATGGTGCTCTTAGGTGTTCAAGA
>JAEEGH010012114.1_pt1 | contig 19442 bp, 8 predicted proteins | sample 9134181 | NCBI WGS metagenome assembly JAEEGH01 (sample SAMN16246544, study PRJNA631951) | gut metagenome | biome: gut microbiome; feature: rumen; material: DP-attached | host: Bos | place: Iran: Karaj | collected 2018-10 | reverse complement strand
ACTCGTGCATCACGTTCTGCTGCTGCTGAGGCTGCCGCTGAGTAATTATGGACAAGTACTTAATTGTTGGTTTGGGCAATCCTGGCGACGAGTACGCCGAGACCCGCCACAATACAGGATTTATGGTGTTGGACGCTTTTGCTAAGGCGTCCAATATCGTTTTTGAGGATAAGCGCTACGGTTTCGTGGCTGAGACCTTATTGAAGGGTAGGAAGGTATTCTTGCTCAAGCCTACCACGTATATGAACCTGAGTGGTAATGCTGTGCGCTATTGGCTGAACAAGGAGAATATTGACCAGAGTCGTCTGCTGGTTATCAGCGACGATGTGGCCATTCCCGTTGGTCAGTTCCGTCTGAAGGCCAATGGCTCTAACGGTGGCCATAATGGTTTGGGGCATATCCAGCAGCTCATTGGTCAGCAGTATGCCCGTCTGCGCATGGGTATCGGCAACGATTATCCTGTGGGCTCACAGATTGACCATGTGCTCGGACGTTTTGCCTCTGAGGAATTAGAGGCATTGCAGCCCGCCATCAACTTGGGTGTCGATATCATCAAGAGTTTTGTTTTGGCAGGTATCGATGTTACGATGAATCAGTACAATAAATTGGGTAAAGGCAAATGAACGAAGCCCGCATCGATAAATGGCTATGGGCAGCGCGTATCTTCAAGACGCGCTCGATAGCGGTTGACGCGATTAAGAATGGTCGTGTCACTATACAGGGTGTCAACGTCAAGCCCTCACGTATGGTAAAGGAAGGCGAGGTGGTCAGCGTCCGCAAACCACCCGTTACCTATTCGTTTAAAATTCTGAAGACGATTGAGCAGAGGGTAGGGGCCAAATTGTTGCCCGAGATTTACGAGAATGTTACGCCCCCCGATCAGTACGAGTTGCTGGAAATGAATCGCATCAGCGGTTTTGTGGACCGTCAGCGAGGTACGGGACGCCCCACCAAGAAGGAGCGCCGCGCCCTCGACGAGTTCCTATTTGATGTTGACAGTGATTCGTTTTAAGTCCTTGTCAGCACTCGACGAACCCAACATGATTTCATATTTGCCTGGCACCACACGCATGGTGTTGGTCTTGGCATCCCAACCTTCAAAGCGTTCGCGAGGGAAGTCGATAGACATCATTCTTGCCTCGCCAGCTTTCAGCGTTACGCGCTGGTAGGCACGCAGCGTCTTCAGCGGACCTTCTTTGTCTGCAGTATTACGCACATATACCTGCACCACCTCCGTGCCGTCCACGTTACCTGTGTTCTTGATGGTAAATTGCACCTTATTCTTCATATATACGGGTTTGCTGATGTCAAACGTCGTATAGCTCAGTCCGTAACCGAAGGGGAACAAAGCCTCGCCCTGGAAGTAGCGGTAGGTACGGTTTTTCATCGTGTAGTCAAGGAAGTCGGGCAGGTCGTTTACGCTTTTGTAGAATGTCATGGGCAACTTTCCACTGGGGTTTACCTTGCCTGTAATGACTTCTGCAATGGCCTGACCACCACGCTCGCCGCTATACCAGCCTTGGATGATGGCGTCGCAGGTCTCCAGTTCAGGCACCATAGCCATCGCACCGCCTGAACAGTTGACGAACACCACCTTCTTACCAGCCTCGTGCAGCATTTTCAATAGGTCGCGCTGCACCTGTGGCAGTTCAATGTCAGTACGGTCGCCACCTCTGAATCCTGGCTCGCTGACTCTCATCTCTTCGCCTTCCACACGTGGCGAGATACCACCTACGAAGATGACGGTCTCTGCATTGCCAATGCGTGCCAGCAGTTGCTCCCGAGTCGGTACGTGTTTCTTGCAGACATCAAATTGCATGGCTGCCATACCTCCCTCCTGCACATAGTCTATCTGGATGCGATAGCTCTCGCCCTTCTTCACGTTCAGTGTGGGCTGTGCTTCCTGAATACGCTGACGTACTTTCCAGATATCTACCAGTGTGTCGCCATTTATGATGACGCGCACCTTGTCGTCGGCACCAACCTTGAGCGTCAGCGTTTCGTCCTCTGTCGGTATCAGTGTACCTACGTAGCGACCTGAGAAGTTCTCGAGGTTGACGCCAGGTGCAAACACGGTATTGCCACCATTGCTCAGATTGATGGGCTCGGTAATGACAACACTTGTCACGGGGTCCCCCTTCATTTCCGTATTGTTCCAATAATAGGCTCTGATGCCTTTGCCGCCTTCGGGTGCCCGCATCTTGTCGAAACGGCTGTCTAACACTTCACCGCGGGTCAGTGCACAGCCTGGGATATAGGGCACGTCGCCCAACTGTTGGCGCAGTCCTCTCAGGGCTGTAATGGTTTGTGTGGCAAAACCGCTGTAGTTGCCCCACTGCATAATGCTGTCGTTGGCATTCGGTCCCATTACCACGATGTTCCCTTTCCCTTTGGAGGGGGATAGGGGGAGGCTCCCGTTATTCTTCAGGAGTACCACACCCTCACGTGCAATATCCAAGGCCAACTGCTTGTGTTCCTTTGAGGCAATGACCGATGAAGGTATCTTCGTCCATTCCACCAATTCGTCCTTATCGAAGTCACCCAGTTCAAAGCGGGCAGTCAACAGGCGTTTCAGGCTGATGTTGATTTGCTCCTCACTGATGTCGCCACGTTTGACGGCAGCAGGCAGGTTCCTGTATTCCGAACCGCATTCCAAATCGGTACCGCTCAGTACGGCCTTGGCTGATGCAGCCTCACTGTCTTTCGACACGTTGTGCCAACGGGGCAGGAAGTCGCGTATGGCACCGCAGTCGCTGGTTATAAGTCCCTTGAAGCCCCATTCGTCGCGCAGTATATGCTGCTCGTAGCGGGCATTACCACAGCAGGGGTCGCCGTCTATGCGCTGGTAGGCACACATCACCTCGGCCACGTTACCTTTCTGTACCAGTGCCTTGAAGGCAGGCAGATAGGTTTCCCACAGGTCGCGTTCAGGCAGTTGCTGTATGTCGAACGTATGGCGGTTCCATTCCGGTCCGCTATGTACAGCAAAGTGCTTGGCGCAGGCCAGGAGTTTTTTGTATTTACCATTTTCCGATTTACCATTTATGGATTGTCCCTGCAAGCCGTTTACCACAGCCAGTCCCATACGCTCCGTCAGGTACGGGTCCTCGCCGTACGTCTCCTGTCCGCGTCCCCAGCGTGGGTCACGGAAGATGTTGATGTTCGGTGTCCAGAACGACAAGCCCTGATAGCGCTGCACGCGCCCCGATTTCTTGGCCTGCTGGTTCTTGGCACGTGCCTCGTCGCTGACAGCCGAGAATACCTTATATACCAGTTCATCGTCCCACGAGGCTGCCATCATTGTCGTGATGGGGAACACGGTGACGAAACCGTTACGTCCGATACCGTGCAGGGCCTCGTTCCACCATTGGAATGCGGGGATGCCTAATCGCGGAATAGCTGGCGACACGTCCATCATCAACTTGGCTTTCTCCTCCAGCGTCAGTCGGCCGAGTAAGTCATCAGCACGCTGTTCCGCTGTCAGATCCGGGTTTTGGTACGGTAACATCTGGGCCATCAATGCAGATGTCGTTAATGCAATGAGTGTAGTTAAGAATAGTTTCTTCATTGTTATTGAATGAGTTTATTTAATGAATATGATCTTCCTGTGATGGATATAAAGCCCTTTAGTAGGCTGAGTTACGTGCTGACCTTGCAGGTTGTAGTATTCATTCCCATCGCCCTTTGGAAAGGGGTTGGGGGTGAGGCACATAATGCCTGTCGTCTGCTGTCCGCTCCACGTCTCGCCCCCCTCGTTTTGGGCAGCCGTGATGTCAGCGACTATCGCGTTCAAGTAGACTTCGAGATTGGTATAACCACTTTCGCCAATGGCATTACCATCGTTTTTGTCGTTGGGATTCAGCCCATTGGCGGTTTCCCATTCGTCAGGCATGCCGTCACCGTCCGTATCGCTCTTGGCTTCAGTCTGGGCCAGGGGAGGCCACTTCTCCCAGCCGTCACCCATGACGTCGCTGGGATGATCGATAATACCTTTCGAGTTGCCATTAGCGGTGAATTTAGCCCTTCCGTTTCTGACATCGTCAATGATGATGGCGTCGAGTGCGTCGCGATGCAGCGAGGCACCTACGTACGCTAATACCTGTTCGTAGGCTTTCTCTGCTGTATGTGTGGTGACTGTCTCGTATGGGATGGGCTGAGTGGCACGGATGGTGTCCTTGGTGACGGTTGTGTAGGTGCCGTCATTTCCCGAGGCATCTATTTGGTTATAGACACCGTATGTCCAGTTGTCGCGCGTCACCTCCGGGTATGTCGCATTGACATTACCGTCCACGTAGTAGTCACCCCATACATGCCACATCTTGTCCCATTCATTGGGCGACGACGTGTCGTGCTTAGTATATTCGCTGGTACGGATATTGATGCTGGCAATACGCATGCCCTTGGTGCCGCTTTTGGTGCCAGGCCCAGGCTTGTAGTAGTTGTTGACGATGTTGACGTTCATGCCCTCGCCACCATATACACCATTGTCAATCCAGTTATAGATGACGTTGTTGCGCATATCCATGCGTTCGTCCATTTGGGTTCCAGGGCGCGGGCCAAGACGCGGCGTGCGAGATACGTGGTGGGCTATCAGATTGTGGTGGTACGAAGCACCACTGCCGCCCCAGTTGCCACCATAGCCATGGGCTTTCTTGACGTGAGTTGAATTACACAGGCTCTGTGCAGCAATGCACCATTGCACCGTGATGTTCTTCGAGCCATATACCGACAGGCATTCGTCCACGCTCCAGCTGACAGAGCAGTGGTCTACGATGATGTTCTCTGAGTCCATAGCCCCCAAGCCGTCCGGTTCTCCACCGTTCTCGTCACCAGGACGAAAGCGGATATAGCGGATGATGTTATTCTTTCCCAATGTCACCTGATAGCCTGCAATGCAGATGCCGTCACCAGGCGCCGTCTGTCCTGCTATGGTGGTATTAGCATTGATTTTCAGTGCCGATTTCAGTTGTATCGTACCGCTGACGTCGAACACGATGGTTCGCGGACCACTTTGGGCATTTGCCCATCTCAGTGTTCCTTTTGTTGACGTCTTGCCGTCGTCTTCCAGTGTCGTCACGTGGTACACCTTGCCGCCGCGTCCACCTGTCGTGTAGCGTCCGAATCCCTCAGCACCAGGGAAAGCAATCATTTTCTCTGTCTGTGCCGTTGCTGCCATGCTCATAAGTATAGCCATGAGCCAGCATGTAGTCCTTTTCTTCAATTTCATTATTATTTTAGTAGTTTGAATTGTTCTAGTTTGCAAAGGTAATGATAATTTCTTATATATTGGTCAATTTATCAGAAAAAAAGACTAAAAAACTATCTTTTTTGCCTTTATTCCCAAAATATAACCTTGGGTATTAATAGTAACAATTAGTCCGTAGGCTTCGGACATTCAGTCCGAGCCGTTCGGACTGGCAGTCCGTGGGGACGGACTAAATACCTCTTCGCGTATCCAGGCGGTGACGCTCTTGTGCATGCGCTGCTTGAAGGCGGTGCTGAAGGTGCTGTAGCTGTGGAAGCCACTCTCATAGGCCAGCTGCTGGGCGACGATGGGCTTCTGAGCAGCGGCAAGCTCGCGGTAGCGGGCTATGAAGTGACGGACGCGAAGGTCGTGTATGTATGCATAGTAGCTTGTGTCCTGACTGGCGAAATATTGGCTGAGATAATAGCGGTTCACGCCGACGGCTGCCGAGAGTTGCGACAAGGTCAGGTCTGTCTGCAGGTAGAGCTGCGTGTCCTCGCAGTGCTTCGCCAGCAGTTGGCCGATATGAGAAGTCTCGCCCTTGGGGGGCTTGCTTAGGCATGCGTCCTTTGGGGCTGAGCGGGTGGTGAGGCTGTCGGTACTCAGGTCGTTCAATGTCTCCACGCGCCACAGCAGGAAGCCCGCCAGCGGGAATCCTGCGAGGTGGGCGATGGTGGACATCACGTAGTTGTCGGTATATTCATAGCTCATGAGCAGTAGCATGAGGCCGATAAGCAACGTAAGGCTGAGCCATACCTCCTTGTGCTCCAGGTCGGCGTAGTTTTCGCGCAACCACCGCCCATATTGTCTCACAGCCACCACCATATATATAATAAAAGCCACGACGAGAATCAGCCCATAGACCTTGTTCGGGAACGTGAGGTCGATGGATGGCAGGGCAATCTGCAGCACTGCGAGCACCGCACAGGGCGTCATGACGACTAAAATGGGCCACAGCGGTCGGTGGCGGTCCTGCAGCATGGTCAGCAATGTGCCGACGAAGACGGGGGGGAGCGCCATGCAGTCAATAGCGACGAGCAGCCCGTAAATTACCGAGTGGGTGTCGTTCGAGTACGTGTAGAACAGTATCCACCAGACGTGAACCAGGGCCATGATGCCGAATAATGCCGCTGCCCAGCGGCGCAGTTGTGCGGGCGGCGTGATGTTGGGCGCGATAGCCTTGCCCCGACACAGCAGTAGGTAGAGGAACAACACAACGGCTACAGCAGTTCCTGCGCCGTGGAGCAGGAAATACAGTATCGACAATGGAGTTATCTGTTCGGGCATGTCGTTTTTATTATTGCGGCTTTTTACGTTGCAAAATTACTACTTTTTTACTAAAATCGGACTGATTTTCAAGAAAAGTTTTAATTTTTTTCCATTTCATCGGCAATTGCCGATATTGAAAATTCGTGAATTGTGGTTAAAATTGCGTTAATGAGCGAATCATTGGGACGAGGTTTCTACTCTCAGCTAATGCAAAAAAGTCTCAGCTAATGCAAAATCTTCACTCATAGCGATTGTTAGCTTGCATGCTTCGTTTTATTTAAGTAACTTTGTGGCAAAATAGTAAATCAATACAGTTTTATATGAAAAAGATTATGATGGCCGCAGTTGCCTTAATCTGCACGATTATGACAAGTATGGTATTTTCTTCTTGTGGTAGTGATGACGACAACACAGTTGTTAACAAGGATTACACTCTCAAGATGTCTGTGCAGGTGATTGAACAAGGTGAACTTACAAGCACCCAATTGGACTACCTGAACAGGAATTTCAAAGACAAAGAGATAAAAAACAAGTTCATAAGTTTTATTGATGCCAGGACAGCTACAGACAATGGCGTCAATGAAGCCCTGACAGGTATTGCCACTAATAAGATATATGCTAAAGGCTGTGAATATAAGGTTTATTTTAAACTGTTCGATGCCTCTAACAGTCAGGTTTACCAAAAGACCATCTATGTCATAGAGGATAATTATAAAATAGACAATTAAAAATCATTTACAGTGTCATCCAGATCACTGTCGGCTACAAGTTCGCCCTCTAAAAAGCGCCCGGGGCGCTATACTATTATCCCCCTTATGCCGCCGAGGGTTCGACTCCCTCGGCGGCTACAATCATATAAAACGATAAGATTATGAAGAGAATGAAAAACTATCTAAGTTGTGTACTTGGGCGCCTGTTCCTGCTGGCCTGCCTATTGGCAGTAAGTCTGAATACGAAGGCTGACGGCAGTGCCGACTATTTCAGGAATGCGTCGAACTTCTCGTGGATGGTCTGCGGCGATGCCGAGATTGAGTTTTCCATCCCCGTGTTTATCTGGGACACATCGTCGAACGATGCTGTCACGTGGGGTTACATCTATGTCACGCCTGAGGGTGAGAGCGAGACACAACTGCTGTATTATTACTACGACAGTTCGCGCGAAAAGGACAAGCCAACCACCTTCCAGGCGAAGGCTGACGGCGAATTCAGTGTAACTAACACCACCAGCGGTACTGTCAGCTTTACGCGCAACGATGGAGGCAGGTCGTGGACGCTGAAACGCGATGTTGACGACGATGACCACCAAACGGCGAAGATTCGCTGGAAGGTGCCTTACCAGTGGTGTGGCAAGACGCTTAAATTCCGCGTTAAGTTCCGTTGGGACAGCCGTTATAATGGCGGAGAGTTAGAGTATCAGCTCAGTTCCTATGATTGTCCGAATTCCTCGCAAGCCTCCATCACACTGAGCGATCCCGTGCTGGCTTTCGACAAGTCGAGTGCCGGTTATATCATGATACCCTGGTATGCACAGGTGAAGTCACTGAGCGATACCAAGCTGCGTATGGTGGATGCCGAAACCGATCATGTCTCCATTAGCAAAGTAGAATCCAGTAAGAATCTGTCAGGCTATGTCCACATTCCGATGGACCGACCCTATTCGAGCGTGGTCATGAGCGGTGAGGCAGTTGCCACGAACGGCAAAGTCATTCCCGGCAGGCTGGAATCCAACTCCATAGAAGTCCCCATGCTCCATACGCCTACAGGCATGACGGCAAGTATGAAGCCTGACGGCAAGGTGGTGGTAGGGTGGAGGATTGATTTGCCCAACACCTACGACATCATGGACAACGACCTGTTTGAAGTGCAGCGTAACATGACGGGCAGCACCGACCCCGACGATGCCGCATGGACGACGATTGCCTTGGAGCAGTATGAGCGTACGAAGGGATACTACGAAGTCATCGACTCCTTCATGCTGGACCGCTATGAAGGCAAGCCTGTTACTTATCGCGTGCGCCGTCAGTGCACGTCGGTGTGGGGATGGGTGGATGCCGCCAAATATACGCAGGTGCAGATACCTGCCAATATTGCGCTCTATGGCATCAACAATGCCACGGTTACTCGCAGCAGCATCTGGAACGACGATGAGCACCATGTGGACTTCTCGTTCAACTTGAGCGGTCCGGAATATGATAACGACAACCGTTTCATCATCCGTACTGCTGCCGACTGGGAGCGTTTTGCCGCTATGGTGAAAGGTAGCGGACGGAATAATCTCAATGCCATCCTTGGCGCCGACATCTACCTCGACGAGAGTCAGACCATGGTAGGAACCTCGGACAATCCCTACAGAGGCACCTTCGATGGCAATGGCCACACGCTGACCGTCAATTACAAGAGTACACAAGAATATACGGCTCCCTTCCGCTATGCTCAAAGAGCAAAGTTCAAAAACCTGAGAGTCGCCGGTACGATCAGTTCGAGCGCGAAATTCTGTGGCGGTATAGTAGGTGTAGCAGGCGCCGATTTGTATTCTGAATATGATATTGAGTTCCACAACTGTCAATCTTCTGTTACCCTTGAAAGTTCTGTCGATGGCGATGCCACCAATGGTGGTTTTGTTGCCCACGTGATTAAAAGAGGCTATATATCTTTTGATAATTGCCTTTTTGATGGCAGCTTTACAGGCGACAAATGCCACAGCAATGGTGGTTTCGTTGGTTGGATAGATTATGCAATTAACAACCCAAGTTTTTACAATTGTTACTTCAACCCTGCGCAGATAAGCACCAAGCTGGATAACTGTCGGACCTTTGCCCGCTATAATACGGATAAGATAGAGTTGGATTTAATTAATTGCTACTATTCCGAGCTCTACGACGGCAGTGAGACATCAACCATCGATGGCAAGGAATTCTTTATCATTCGCAACTCTGACGACTGGAAAACCTTCAAAAACAAGGTGGAGGCAAGCAACGGCGATGTCAACGCCATCTTGAATGCCGACATCACCATCACTGAGTCAATAGGCACGGAAGCACACCCCTATTCCGGCTTCTTCAATGGCAATGGTCACACCATCAATTGCAATATCGATGCTTCTGAGAAAGGCTCAGCTGCCCCGTTCGCTTATGCTGGCTCATCGTCGATCTACGATCTCCATATCTCGGGTACTATTCGTGGTGATGATCCGGCAGGTTTGGTGAAGAATGTTCGCACTTCGGGAAACTTCAATGTGATGCATGTCCGCGTATCTGCCGACATTACAGATACTTCCAAAGACTGCAAAGCCTCTGGGTTTATCCAGAATGCAGGACGCTCCAATGCTTACATGTCTAACTGCCTGTTTGACGGTACCATTACAGCCTCCAATTCGAATGACTCCTACGCCGCTCCCTTCATTTGTTATTCCGACATTGGCTCTGTCAATTGGACTATTTACAATTGCTACGAGAATGGTTCCTACTCCAATATAATAAACCTCGCTATGTGCTTCAGAATAATTGAACACCCAATGAGTCCTGCATATAATTACTTAACTCCATATAATTGTGACAACACGAACTATAGCACGCATGACTGGGCGAGTGTGTACAGCGGCAACCGCAATGCCGGTAAATTGTCGAACCAAACGCTGATAGCGAAGTTAGGTGGTAATTGGACTGAGGAAGGCGGCATGGTGGTTCCGAAGATGGAAGCCAAGTCCATTGGTCAGGGTATAATTACATATAAGCTCACCGATGCCGACCTGCTCTCGAAGTTAGGCGACAAGTGGCAGATAGCAGGCAACACCCTTGTACCCCAATTCGAACGTACTGAGGGTAGCATCTACTGTAGCACTGTCTGGGACAAGCGTGCCAAGATGCAGTTGCGCATCAACATGCACGGTGAGAAGGGCGTGGAAAGCAAAATCGTGGACTTGTCAGACAACAAAGAAGCCCTGGAGAAGCATCAGTTCAGGCAGGAGCTGACGCGCAAGTGCGTGGACTACTCCTTCGACCTGATGATTATTCGCGCCAAGTCACCTCTGAAGATTGCGGGCTTTGAGAAGGATACAGCCGTCTATGCTGTCAGCAAGAAAGAGACTGGCGACCTGGCTAACTACCGTTTCCAGAACGGCAACCGCATCACCACGCTCGAAGCCACGAAGAAGCAGAGCAGCGTAGAGCTGAAATGGTCGACGACCGGTGGCGACCACGACTTCTTCCGCATTCTTCGTCGTAACCATACCGACAATTCCAATGCCGCTTGGACCGACACCATCGCCACCAACCTGAATTTGCTGTCCTATGAGGACAAGACTGTGCTCGTGCAGCAGGTGTACGACTACCGCGTAGAGAGCGTCTACCAGTGTGAGGGCACCAACATCGAGAGCATGACCTGTACGGGTGCCTGTGAGACCACAGGTATGATTGAAGGTTACCTGCGACTGGCCGATGGCACAGCTCTTGCAGGAGACACCGTCTATTGTGAGCCTGTGGGAACGATACCTGGAGCCGATGCTTACTATATGACTATATCCGACGCTACGGGTTACTATGTGTTCCGCGGACTGCCCTTCCAGGTTGATGCGAACGGTAACACCAACGGCAACTACCGTGTATGGGTAGCTACGTCGGGCGACCGGGGTTCTTATACCAGTCCCAGCGGACAGGACGTGGGCTTAGTTACCTTCGGACAGAATTCCAACTGGGCGAAGAACTTCAATTTCCACATGGACACCTACTATGTGCTGTCAGGCAATGTCTATTACCGCGACACCTCGATGCCTGTGTCTGGTGCATCGTTCAAGCTGGACGGACAGTTGATTCACGATGCCAGCCAGCATCTCATCACGACCGACACGCAGGGCGCCTTCTCGCTGAGCATACCCAAGGGTAACCACAAAGTGCAGGTGGTGAAGAATGGTCATAAGTTTGCCAACGACGGTTTCTTAGAGAACCATAATGCCACAGATCCAAAGCATCGCTTTGAATACAATTTCAATAAGAATGTAGCAGGCGTGTACTTCTGGGACTCTACCACCGTCATGCTGCGCGGTCGCGTGGTGGGTGGCGACGTGCAGGGCAGCAAGCCCCTGGGCAAGAGCCTGTCGAAGAACAATCTGGGCGACTCTATCAAGATTGTGATGCAGTTGGAGGGCGACAACGTCTCTTACCTCATCCGCAAGCAGGATGACGAGACGGTGAAGAGTGCCTCTTACAAGAATGTCTTCGGTGCTGCCGAAGGGGACACGACACGGGTGGATGTCACCCGCCACATGCTGACCATCCGTCCCGACGCCAAGACGGGTGAATACCAAGTCATGCTTCACCCCGCCAAGTACAAGGTGATAGAAGTGTCTGGCGAAGGCTATGCCACCCTGTTCCAGCAAGGCAAGGTGGGTGAGACCGTCGACCTGTCGTTCAACGTCATGGGCGACACCTGCGAGTACAGCCGCATCTATCATGCCGCGCCTACGGTGGAAGTCACCCAGTATAATCCGGGCGGCGAGAAATACTACGGTGTGAAGAAACTGACGGCCAACGACAATATCGGCAACAAGGCTGAGATGACCATCTGGTACCAGCAGAAGAACAAGGTGGACACCACAAGAGTGGACGATATCTATGCCTTCGGCTATCCTGTCTTCATGGCTGGCTCACCCTACGGATGGATCTTGCAGGCCTGTGAGAAATACTATTGGAACAACAAGATAAACGGCGAGGCGGACATCGTGAACCTCAGTGGCGGTAAGGTCAAGATTCAGAATGCGCTGACCACCGAGTCGAAGACGGCACAATGGGAGTGTGATCTCGACGAGCAGGGCGGTGCGTCTTATATCTTCACGCCCGACAACACCACCTTCACCATGGAGGGTGACCATGCGCTGAAGAGCGTCAGCATCACGCTGGAGTACGACAACTCGTTCTACGACATTAAGCCCTTCAACGGCAAGATTCTGCAAGGCTATGTGATGGCTACCAGAGCCAAGGCACAGGGCCGTAAGGCAGTCGTGGCAGGAACACCCCAACTCTTCGACATCCTGCGCGACCCGCCAGGCGGCGGCAGTTCTGCCTACATTGAGGCCGGCACCAAGCTGAGCTATGGCTACAACTGGGAGTTAGGTGCCACATTGGGATTCTCCCTCACATCGAAGACGGGTAAGGCCATGACCATCTATAATGGTATGGTTGCTGCACCTGAAGGAAGCGGTACCACTGCCGGAACGATAGAAACCAGCAAGGTTGAGAATGGTCTTAACCTTAAACTTCAGACCAACTTCAACATGTCGTGGACCTATAACTACAATATGGACGTCACCGAGCGCATCCAGACATCAAGCGGCAAGAAGTGGATTGGTGGCAAGGCCGACATCTTCATCGGTACGACGGAGAATGTGGTCTTCGAAGACGCCATGGCCGTGCGCGTCATTCCCGAAAGCATGTACCAGATTGTGAAGCAGCATGGCGGCGGTACGTACGAGATGACCGACAAGGACGGCAACACGGCTAAGATTAAGGTGCCCGACGGTACGACCAAGGTGCTTGCCACAGGCACTGACAATAATGGCAAGCCTGTCTATCTGGTGCGCGACGAGGTGATGCAGGTCTATCCAAAGGTGAAGTCGACCTTCATCCATACCCAGCACTACATTGAGAACGAGCTGCTGCCCGACTTGATGAAGATTCGCAACTCGCTGCTGCTGCCCAAGGGCACTGCCGACAGCTATGCCCAGGCGCTTGCCAACCAGCGTGGCTATACGACTTACGTCAGCACGGTGGATGCCAACGATGAGAACTATGGTTTGAAGGGCTCTTACAAACCTTTCTATCCTGAGGGACAGACCCTGAAAAACGACAGCATCAGCGCCCTCAACCAGGAGATGTATGCCTGGATTAGCATGCTGGCCAAGAACGAGCAGGAAAAGCTCAGCGTTCTGGATAGAAATCTGGTGAAGCGCTACGACTTTGACGGTGCTGCCAATATCCAGTACAGCGAGAACTTCAGCACTGTCACGAATGGCACGCGCTATTTACGCTACCCGCTATTGTCCGGCTTTGGAAACCTTGGCGTTTTAGGTGGAGTCTTCGAACCGCTGATGAAGACTATAGAGGCTGCGTTGACAAGTGGTAAAGCCACTACATCAACGGAAGGTGCAGTTTCAGTCGATAAGGATAATAATGTAACAAGTGTATCGATTAGTTTCGGAGAGACTACCACTCAGATTTCCTTCCTGCCTATCATTTCGGTCAACTTCAACGACAAGTTCACGACCTCTGAGACTTACTCCAAGAAGACGGGCTTCACGCTGTCGGCATCGAGCAAGTCGAGCCTGATGGTGGATGTCTATCGTACGGAGACGCAATACACATATAACAAAGACCAAAACCAGTTCTACAAGTTGACTGAAGAGGTGCTCGACGACGTGCGCAACGGACGTCTGGGCAGCACAGGCGGCTTGAGCTGGGTACAGGATACGACGGCAGTCTATTCTAACTTTGTATTCCGCACCCGTGCCGGCGTCACTTGCGAACCCTACGAGGGTGAGCGCGTGACGAAGTGGTATCAGCCGGGTACCGTGCTGGATGCAGCCACTATCGCTGCCGACAAGCCCAGAATATGGATTGACGAGCCGGTGGTGAGCAACGTGCCGTTTGACCAGCCTGCCCGCTTCACGCTGCACATGGCTAACGAGAGTGATTATCCGGAGCGAGCTTCGCTCATCTTCAACTACTACCTGTTGGGGAGCAGCAACCCCAATGGTGCCAAGGTGCTGATAGACGGTACCCCAATGAACTCGCAGGGTGTGAACATCATTATGTACCCCTGTCGCGACAAAAACAACGAGGTGACGGTATTCACCAAACAGATTGAGGTATGGGCCGGCAAGGAGTTCGACTATAACGACCTGACGCTATGTCTGTACGATCCTGAAGATGCCAACCGCGTATTCGAATGCAAGTTCTCGGCACACTTCGTGCCTACGGCAGGTCTGGTGAATGTGAGCTCGCCCAGCTATAACTGGGTGATAAACACCGAGAGTCCGTACGACGGCAAACAAGAGTCATGGTACATGCCCGTACGTATTGACGGCTTCGACACCAACTATCGCGGCTTCGACCATATCGAGTTGCAGTATAAGCTGACGACGCAGGGCGACAAGGACTGGGTGAACGTCTGCTCGTACTATGCCGACAAGGAACTGATGGCTAAGGCCAGCGGTGTCACCGACACCATACCGAGTGACGGCATCATCGTGGCCAGGTTCTATGGTGAGACCAATCCTCACGAAATCGAGCAGCGCTACGATCTGAGGGCCGTGAACTACTGTCGTCACGGCAACGGATTCCTGACAGGCAGCTCGCCAATCCTGACAGGTATTAAGGATACGCGCAGGCCAGTAGCCTTCGGCACACCAAAGCCTACCGATGGCATCCTGGGTATCGGCGATGACATCAAGATACAGTTCTCTGAACCCATTGCCGGCAACTACCTGAGCAAGATTAACAACTTCGAAATGTTAGGCACGCCGAACAGCAATGATCTCTCGATATCGACATCACTGAGCTTCGACGGTAAAGCTGTTGCTTGTACACAGGGCAACCGCAACCTGTCGGGCAAGAGCTTTACGGTGAACTTGATGCTGAATCCTGCAACCGATGCAGTGCCCATGACCGTCTTCGCACATGGTGGCGAGGAGAAAGGTCTGCGCTTCGGACTGACTGCCGACCGCAAACTGACGGCTACCATCAACGGAAATACCGTGACGTCAGACAAGAGCATCGACTTTAATAACACCTTGCATGAGGTGGCATACGCCCTCGACCAAAGAGGTGACGACATGAAGGTCAACTTCTTCGACGGCAGCACACCTATCGGCAGCAAGCCTCTCTCCGATAAGTATGAGGGCTCATCGCTCATGTTGTTAGGCGCTGACAGTAAGGGCGAAACGATGTACAAGGGCGAGATGCTTGAATTCCGTCTGTGGAACCGCGCCATGGAAGGCGGCGAGCTGTCCAGCTATAGCAATAAGAAGCTGACTGGCTATGAAAGCGGACTGCTGGACTACTACCCGATGAATGAAGGTGAGGGTGAATTATGTTACGACAAGGCTTCTGGTAGCATGGATCTCATGTTACTGGGCACCAGCTGGAAACGCCCCGCAGGTATTTCTATGAAGTTTGACGGCAGCAAGGGACTGCTGTTGGACAAGAACAAGTTCGTGCGTACCAATAAGCATGACTACACACTGACCTTCTGGTTCCGCACGAATGACGAGAATGCTACGCTGTTCTCTAACGGTGAGGCTGAACGCGGACAGGAGAACCAGATTAACATCGGTGTGAAAGACCGTAAGCTCTACGTGCGCTCGTCAGGCTTTGAGAAGGAGACATCGGCCTTCGTATCAGAAGGTAGCTGGCACCACTTCGCCATGACAGTGAACCGTTCACAGAACGTGGCCAACATCTATGTGGACAAGAAACTCCGTGAGTCGTTTGCTGCCGACAGCCTGAGCGGTATTGCAAGCGATCAGGATATTGCTCTGGGTGCCACCTATAAGGACAAGAATACCGTCGTGAATGCGATGAAGGGCAACATTGACGAGGTGGGTATGTTCTCAAGCGTACTGCCCGTGAACCTCATCAAGGAGTATTCGAACCATACGCCAATCGGTACGATGACTGCGCTGATGGCTTACTTGGACTTCGGCCGTTCGGAGAGACAAGATGACAATACACAGCTCCTCATGCCAACAGGTATCAGCGTGAAACGCTATACAGACGATTTAGGCAACATACTGGCACGTCGCGACACACTGGTGGCAACAGCCGAGGTGGAAAAACTGGCAGATCGCAGCACATATGCCCCGATGGTCAGCAACGCTCAGCTGAGCAACCTGAGATACGGCTTCGTGGCTAACGACAACGAGCTGTACATCGATATCAACGAACCTGACTTCATGATTGAGAAGACCAATGTCTACGTCACCGTGAAGGAAGTTCCCGACCTGCAGGGCAACCTGATGGCATCGCCCATCACGCTGAACCTCTTCGTCTATCGCAACCCATTGCGCTGGGATGTGAAACGCATCGAGAAAGATCTCAAGTACGGCGAGGGAGTGACGTTCGAGGCAACCGTGAAGAACCTGAGCGGTGTGTCGCAGAACTACGCACTGGAAGACCTGCCACTGTGGATCAACGTTTCACAGACAGAGGGCGTGCTCGACGCACTGGATGAACAGAAGATTACATTCACCATCTCGCCGTATATTAATATAGGTACGTATAACGAGCAGATAGCACTGGTGGGCGACAACAAGATGTCGGAGCCGCTGCCTATCACGCTGCGTGTACGTGGCGACGAGCCTGATTGGGTTGTCGGCGACAGCCTGATACAGAAAAACCAGACAATGATGATGGTGGCCCGTGTCAAGATAGACGGTGTGGTGGCCAGCTCGAAGGAGGACATCCTGGCGGCATTCGACGATAACTACCGGCCGCTGGGCGTGGCCCATATCGAGGTCAACGACAATGCCAATGCCAACGAGGCACTGGCCTACCTGACCATCTATAGCGACCACGAAGCCGATGCCTCACTACCCAAGATGACCTTCCGCTTCTTCAATGCCTCAGAAGGTAAGGTCTATAGTGTGAAGCCTGCCGACGGCAAGGAGTACACCTTCGAGAAGGATGCCATCATCGGCACGGATGTCAACCCCGTCATCCTGCAGAACAGCTATGACTACGTACAGGCCATCAAACTGAAGAAGGGCTGGAACTGGGTAAGCTTCAACGTGATTCCGAAAAAAGGTACGACGCTGGGGCAGTTCCTGAACAGTATATCGAAATGGGACAACGAAGACATGATTTCGACAGTCAATGGCACCAAGTCGGAGAAATACACATGCCGTGCAACCAAGAAGAATGCCATTGGCCAGAAGTGGGATCAGGGGGATGAGGTGGTTGCCATCAATCCCGCGCAGATGTACAGCATCTTCTCGAAGAGCGACAAGACCATCTATCTGGAAGGTGAGTTAGACCGCGAATACATCACTGTTCATAAGAATTGGAACCGCATTGGCTACAATTCGACTATTAATCTGCCTATCGCACAGGCACTGGCCGACTACTTGGAACAGGCTCAGGTGGGTGACGTGGTGAAGTCGCAAGACCAGTTTGCCATTGTCAGCCAGACGGCTACCGGACTGGCATGGAAGGGCTCGCTGCAGTATATGGAGGCCGGCAAGGGCTACATGATGAAGCGACTGGCCGACAGCGAGGTGAAGTTCCTGTATCCGCTCTACTTCAACGACTCACGCTACAGCAGCACCAGTGAGGCTGCCGCACCGAAGCGCTCAGCCGTCAGCACAGCTACAACGATGAACATCGTGGCTGCCGTAGAGGGCGTAGAGACTGAGGCCGGCGACAAGCTGGTGGTATTCAGAGATGGTGACCGCATGGCAGAAGCCGAGTTGACCATTGACGACGAGACTCAACACCTGTTCTACTTGAATATAGGCAGCGATGCTAACAACAATGAGGCGCTGACCTTCGTTCTGGAGCGCGACGGCGAGACGGTTGCCATGACGGGCAGCCACATCAACTACGTGCCGGACCAGGTGCTTGGTACGCCTGAACAGCCTACGACCATCAACTTCACGGCTCTCGACCAGATGCCGCACGACGGACAATGGTATAACGTGGGCGGTGTGCTGATTGGTAAGAAGCCGACACAGAGCGGCGTATATATCTACAACGGTAAAGCAGTGGTGGTTAAATAATTGATAATTGACAATTGATAATTGATGATGATGAAAAAGAGTATATTAGCATTAGCAGCCTTCGCCTTCATGGCGTGGGGCTGCTCCTCGGACGGTGACGGAACATCAACGCAACCAACGCCTCCAACACCGACGCCAACGGATATTTCTGCGGGTACGGATGTGCGTCCTACATGGCAGTCGCCTAACTACGACCTGTATGAACAAACGATGATTGTTGAGGTGCAGCTGCAGGACGAACTGGCCAAGTATGCCTCGGAACAGGACCTGATCTGTGCCACTATCGGCAATGAGGTGCGTGGTGTGGCCGAAGCCCAGCAGATAGAGGATCAGTGGCTGTTCTCTCTGGTCATAGGCAGCAATGATGTTGGTGTTAACGTCGGCCTGTCGTACTACTGCGACAAGCTACATCGTATCTTTACCATCCAGTGGACCAGATTCGATGCCACTGTGACACCGACGGGACAGGGTGGTATCTATCAACCAGATTTTGTCAAATAATAAAATAGGAAAGGAATATGAGAAAGTATTTGTGTATGTGGGCTACCATGATGATGTGTGGCCTGATGGTAACAACATCGTGTAAGCACGATATGAGCGACTACGTCAAGAAGCCCTACACGGTCAGTGACAGTGAGCGGGTGAGTTATGCTGAAAAGACGCTGGGGACTACACTCGACAAACAGCAGAACTGGGTGCTGACCAACCAATATAACGTCAAGGTGACAGCCGATGCTGACCTCGAAGGTATCAAAGAGATAGCCATTCTGGACGGCAACCCATTCATTGGGGCTACAAGCATGCTGCTGAAGGTGTCTGCCAAGAAGAATGAAACGATAGACCTGACATTCAAGGCGCCAAAGGCTGACAGTCTGCTGTATGCTGCCTGCATCACCAGTAACCAGCAGTATATTGCACGCCCCTTCCTGCCTGGTAAGGATGCTGCCGTATCGTTTAAGGCTCCAGGCAAACAAGTGGCTTCTGCGATGGCCATGACCAGAGGCTTGGCAGACGGTGCCACAAAGGTAGAAGTCGGCAACTGCTGGAACGTCAACTATGGTGTGACAAACTTGCGCGACCTGGTGGCCGAGGTCAACTGCTTTATTCCCGCCAACCAGAACAACCGCGCGAAAGTGGAAGCCTTCGGTAACCATTCGTTCGTCA
>JAEEGH010012111.1_pt1 | contig 19446 bp, 19 predicted proteins | sample 9134181 | NCBI WGS metagenome assembly JAEEGH01 (sample SAMN16246544, study PRJNA631951) | gut metagenome | biome: gut microbiome; feature: rumen; material: DP-attached | host: Bos | place: Iran: Karaj | collected 2018-10 | reverse complement strand
TTTAAGTTTGAAGATGGCGTACTTACATTTTACGGTAACGGTAGAATGAAAGAAATTGAAGAATATACTTTTGTGATTACGCCGCACTTTCAGAGCATGCGCGGAAGCGCGTTCCGCGCATGCTGATCGCGTTTTAGCGCAGGCCGAACGCAGTTCAGCCCATATTGTGTTTGTTGGTATAAATATCACGCATATTCATAGAACCGGTTTCGATCCTGATTGAATTATGCTCATATCTCTCGACTATGGATTCTGCATACGCGCCCCCGCCGAGTCTCTTCAGCCAGTCTTCTGTGCGATACAGCGTACAAAAGATAGTAGCGGTCGTATCGAAGCGCCGTTCAGATAGCTCAAAGATAAACTCGATTTCCTCTTTGCTGAGATCATTGAGGAGCCATTCGTCGAGAACAAGCACCTTGTACTTTGAATACTTTTTTAGCACCTTTTCTCTTCCTCCGGGAAGCAGAGATCTGTCTGCATATTCCATCAAAAGGTCCGGCACCCTGATATATCTGGATCTGAAAAGATGTCTGCAAGCCTCTTTTGCAAGAGCACACCCCAGGAACGTTTTACCTGTACTGGTGTAGCCCTGAAGGATAATGCTCTGACACTCATCCACAAACCTGCATGTCGCGAGATCATCTATCACACCGCGATTCAGGGAACGCTTTTCGTGATAGAAGATATCATGGATGTCCGCTTTAGGCAGTCTCAGGTGTGAAGATTTGATAAGCTTTTGGACTTTTTCGTCATACTTCCTCTGATATACGCTGTCTACCATGAACTGGAAACGATCGTCAAAAGGCAGACTTAACACAGAAGTATCCTGTTCCTGAAGTTCAGATGCTTCGATGAACTCACTGATATTCATGAGTCGAAGTTTCCTCTTGGTCTCTTCATTCATCATTTTGAGCCGCCCCCTTTCTTGTAGTATTCACTGCCACGGAGGTAGCCCATTGAAGTATCTTCAGGCTCGCTTACAGCATTCTGCTGTTCTCTGTAAGTAATATCTTGATTTGAATTAAGGATTGCTTTAAGATGAGCATAGCGGGGCGACTTTATCCCTCTCTTAAGTGCTAACTCGCAGGCCGTTTCCAGACGGGCATCGGAATACGTTCTGCTGAGCCTTAGAACAGAGAGACAAGGATTGTAGCCCTGTTCTTTTATGGTCACACTTGAAAAGATACGTTCTATCACGGCATGTGTGGACTTTCCGATGGAACTTGCCCAATTACGTATTCTCTCATCATCCCATTCAACGATATCACGGAAGATCTTGGGCATATCTTCCTGATGGGTAGAATATCTGTTTTTAGCATAATCGGGAAACTTGTTGTGCGTAGTCAGGCGTTCGCCTTTATGGTATATCTCGACCTTTGTATCGGTTATCCTGAGATCCACTTTCTTTCTGGCGTACTGATATGGGCAAGAGTAACGATTTTTCCTGTACACTACATGGAAGTCAAGATTGACGGTCCTGTCATATACCCATTCTGCGATCTCATAAGGAAGAGATGGCAGTGGACGAAGATATTGTTTTTCTTCCTGAAGCACTTCATAACGGCTTCCTTCCCGCTTTTGGAATGGCTGCCTGTTGAAAGCTTCCAGCTTTTCGGATACTCGCAGTTTCAGTTCGCCGAAGCTGTAAAATACTTCATTGCGGCATCTTGCGATTATGGCGGTTGCGATCTTTCCTACAGTGCCTTCCACTGATGCTTTCTGCTTTGGTTTCCTCACCTGAGCAGGCATTATCGCAGTGAGATAATGTGAGCCCAAGGCCTCATAATCCTTTGTCAGGATGATATCTCCTTCTTTAGGATGCGATACAACTCCTGTCTTAAGGTTGTCACATACAGTGCGTACAGGAACGCCTCCGAAGTATTCATACATGTGCACATGGCAGCGTATGAATGTATCCATTTTCATATCGAGACATGGTTCTACATACGAATACTGGCTGTACGGCAGTGTACCTACGAAGAGATATGCAGTGATCATTTCACCGGTATCCCTGTCAACGTAGTGCATAGTCGGGCCGGACCAGTCAACTTCACATCTCTCACCTGGCTTATGCTGTATATGGTTGGTGAGATGTTCTTCAATGGTATACCTGGAGTAGCCCTCGTTGAATTTAGTTTTGCCCATAGGGATCTTGTTCTCGCGCCGGCAGCGCTCGACATACTCTTCATGGAGCAGTTTAAGCGTTACGCCTGTCTTCTTAAGTTCCTCGTGGACATATGCATAATCCGGATCACCATAAATGATCTCGTATGCGTACTTCTGCGGATAGAAAAGTCGGTATACTTCATCGTCTGATTTATCCGCCACATCAGAGTAAGCGATTTGCTTTTCATCAGCAATGGAAAACACTTCTCTGATCGAGTTTCTGGAGATGCCTCGCGATGACGAGATCATACTTTGTGACATCCCGGACTCTCTTAGCTCAAGTATGAGCTTCACATTGATTTTTCTGGCCATATCATGGGCCTCCTTTCATAGATTCAAGAGTTGATACTCTTGACTATGATTCTACACTAAGAAGTCCATATATGCGCTGAAAAGCGTTCGATATGTTCTGATACGCGGTCAATACAAACTGATCCGATTTGTGGTCAGCTTGCTCTGAATTGCGATCTGCATGCGCTCAGAGCACGGAATATTCAATATGGTGGAGCGTAGGGGGATCGAATTCACTAGCTCATTGAGAAGCGTTGAAAATGAAGGGAGGTGAAGGTTGCGCTGTCGAGTGTAACCACAAGTGTAACCAAATAATGCCTAGGATATGCAAGGTTGCATTTGGTTCTTAATAATACAACTATTTGAAAGAAGATTAGTTTGGAACCGATAAGAATCATTAACTAAGGGGAAAAGGCAAGCCCTAGTAAAATAAGACGAAAAAAGAAAAAGCTCTTGATATTCAAGAGCTTTCTTTTGTATAAATTAAAAGCCTCGTGTTGACTTGAACCGAGGCTTTTTCTGGCAGTAAAGAGAAAGGAGGTTTAAAAGTGATTTTAGTGCTCTTGATCAACTGGGCTGGTTATTGCAGCCATAGTCTCATAACAGCCAGAAATGTTAATGAGACTAATGTACCGTGTGACTCCTTTTGATAACTGCTGAGATATCTGAATATCATTTATAGGTATGAATTTCTCAATGAATTTACAGGTCAGACTGTATATATCATTTTTATCTGCGGATCGCAGAAAACCAAGAACTTCGCCTGATTCTGCTATATTATGATCATCTTGCATCAAAAGGCTTATGATCGCCGCCAAAGAAAAGACCAGACATTTAGGAAGCGAGCCCTGCGATTTTTCGTACTCTATGACAGTCGGAAGACAGCGTGTGTTCCATTTGGATACTGAATTTAAGCAGATGCTTGAAAGCCTGTGATTTATGCTGGGATTTCTGAATCTGAAAAAAACATCCTCTGCAAAATCTGAAGCGTGAGGCACTGCTCCGCTAATGGCTGGTATTATCTCATTATAAACTGCTTCGTGCAAAAAATTGCTGATAACCGGATCAGACATTGCCTCATTGACATATGTTTTTCCCGAGAGCAGCGCAGCTGAGGCGAAAGCCGTATGCGCACCGTTTAATATCCGGACTTTCCTGAGTTTATAAGGCTTGCAGTCATCGCATATGACTATAGGAAGAGAAGCTAAGGCAGAACCAAATGTTTTCTCTAAGCTGTGATCTCCTTCTATCACCCACAAGCCAAAACGTTCCCCTTTAACCAGAAGATCATCATGATAACCGAGTTTTTCATCCCAGGATGAAAAACCCACAAGTCCGGGATCGCTGTTATCGGGCTTGCCTGACACGATCCTGTCTACAAGGGTGTTATGGAAGGAGCAGGAATCGTTCAGCCATTCAACGAACGTATCTTCCAGGCCCCATCTCTGACTCAGGCTGATTACTGTTTCTTTGAGGACGTCACCGTTATTATCGATGAGTTCACAGGGAAGTATAATAAGGCCTGCGTCGGGAGAACCGCTGAAAAGCTGAAATCTTCTGTAAAGGAACTGGGTAAGTTTACCCGGAAAGGATTCAGGCGGAGCCATTTCCGGCTGATCTGTTTCGGAATAGACGATACCGGCTTCCGTGGTATTGGAAATAACATATTTCAAGGAGGGCAGCGAAGCATATGAAATATAAGAGCTGTAATCGTCGTACGGCGACAGCATGTCTGTAATACAATCTATTATTCTGAATTCTTCTGAAAATGCGCCGTCTGAATATCCTGACAGGCATACTGTATAAAGAGAGTCCTGACGCCTGAAAATATCTGTTTTACCGTTTCCGGTCGGCGTCACCGCCAGAATGTTCCCATTAAAGTCTGATTTATTGTTAAGTTCCTGAATAAAACTATCCGCAAAGCATCTGAGAAAAGAACCTTCGCCAAATTGAAGCACCTTAACGGGTCTGGCGGGTTTGTTGTACTCTGACTGGTTTAGTTTTGTTATTAAAGCCATATTATCTCCTTGAAAAAAGTAACCGCTTACAAAATAAAGGATAATAGTTATATTAAAAAAAGTCAATATGAAAATTTATAAAAAATATTTAAAAAATGCCGAAAACCCTTGAAAAACAAGGAAAAATCCGACAACTACGATAATTAACAAATACTTGACAAAAGATTTGCAAAAGGTTATAATTCAAATAAATTTAAGAAAGGAATGAAAGCGCTTACAAAAGTAGTTAAACAATATGCTCCTATGAAGCGAAAAGTTCTACCTGGTCAGCAGCTTGAAAAAAGCAATGAGTAATGATAACAAGCAGAAAACCATTTACGACATTTCACAGGTCGCCGGTGTTTCAATAGCAACGGTATCAAGAGTAATAAACAATAGCGGAAATGTCAGTGAAAAGACAAAAAAGAAAGTAATCGATGTAATTAATCAAATGGACTATGCTCCAAATATCTTTGCAAGAGGTTTGGGGACTGGATCAACTAAGACCATAGGCATTTTATGTGCGGATGTTGCAGATATGTATCTTGCCAATTCGGTTTCGTTTCTTGAAAGAGAACTGCGTAAAAAAGGCTTCGATACTATCCTGAATTGTACCGGATATGATCTTAAAGAAAAAATAAAGGGAATGCGTGCCATGGAACAGCGAAAAGTCGACGCTGTAATAATGGTTGGTTCCCACTATGTCGAGGCCGGCAAGGCGAAGAACCAGTATATAGTTGATACTGCCAGACGCATACCTGTAATGATGCAGAACGGCTATATAGATGGTGAAAACATTTACTGCGTATTATCTGATGATTATGAAGAGTTTAGAAATGCGACCCAGTATCTTATAGATAAAGGGGCCAGAAACATAGTATTTCTTTATAGAGAAGAAACATATTCCAGAAACAGAAAGTACAACGGATACTGTGATGCGTTAAAAGCAAATGGCATAGATTTCGATGAAGGAATGATTCTTCAAAGCAATGCCCGCATTCAGGAAACAAAAAAAGACGGTGAAACATTTTTTGAGCAGGGTAAAAAAGCAGATGCTATTCTTGCCTGCGATGATGAACTGGCTATCGGAGCCCTTAAATATCTTCAGGAAGCAGGAGTATCTGTGCCAGACGATATTATGCTGATCGGATGCAACAATTCTGTGCTTTCCATTACGTCAGCTCCCGAGCTAACATCGGTTGATAATCTCTGCGAAGTTCTTTGTATTACTTTGGTACAGAGCTTAATGAGAATATTAAATGACGAGAAGACTGCAAACCGGACGATAATATCAGGACATCTTGTAGAAAGAGGCAGCACAGCCGGAAAAAGAGGTTAGATAAATTATGAAAGAATACGTCAATGCGGATTATTTGCTTCAGAATGAGACAGCTAAAAAACTCTATCATGAATATTCTGAAGCGATGCCTGTAATAGACTACCATTGCCATGTACTTCCAGAGGAAATATATGAGGACAGACCGTTTGAAAACATAACTCAGGCATGGCTGTTACATGATCATTACAAGTGGAGGATCATGCGGGCTGTGGGCATTGACGAGAAGTATATTACAGGTGACGGAAGCGATTTTGAAAAATTCAAAGCATATTCCAGAGCTTTGGAGAAGGCCGTTGGCAACCCTCTGTACAGCTGGAGCCATATGGAGCTTAAAAAGTATTTTGGATGCACTGAAATACTGAAGGAAAGCAACGCAGAGGCTATTTGGGAAGCCACTTCGGAATACCTGAAAAATCACAGACTGTCACCGATATCGGCAATCAATTCCTCTAACGTTGAGGTGATCTGTACTACTGATGATCCGACAGACAGCCTCGAATGGCATTTAAAACTCAAAGAACTCACGGAATCACATGTGCTGAAGGCGAAAGTTTTGCCGGCATGGAGACCGGATAAAATAATAAACATAGATAAGAAGGGTTATCTTGATTATCTGAATAAATTATCGAATGTTTCAGGCGTGGATATTCACAACGTGGAAGATTTGCGAAAAGCACTGACCGTCAGGATGGACTTCTTTGGTGAGATGGGATGTAAAGTTTCGGATCACGGCCTGGATTACATACCTTACGTGATCTGCAGCGAAAAGGATCTGGAGGAAATATTCGAAAAGGTTCTGGCTGGAAACAGGGTCTCCTCACATGAGGCGGAAAAATACAAGACTGCCATAATGCTGTTTTTATTCAAGGAGTATTCAAGAAGGAACTGGATCGCACAGCTGCACTACTCCTGCGAGAGAAATAATAACTTTAAATCTTTTGAAAAGTTCGGAGCCGATTCAGGATACGACTGCATTTCAAATTATGCACCTTCACATAAGCTGGTTGCTTTTATGAACAGAGTTAATACGGATTCGGATTTGCCGAAGACTATTATCTATTCTCTGAATCCTGCAGACAATGCAGTTATTGATTCGATAATAGGATCTTTCCAGGATGGAGGCGTTCCGGGCAAAATCCAGCACGGTGCTCCCTGGTGGTTTAATGATCACAGGGATGGCATGGAAGAGATGCTGACCTCACTGGCTAACAGGGGAGTGATCGGTGAATTCATAGGGATGCTTACAGATTCGAGAAGCTTTTTGTCTTATGAGAGACATGACTATTTCAGAAGAGTACTTGCGAATCTGATTGGCAGATGGGTTGAAGAAGGCCTGTATCCTGAAGATTACGAGTCCCTTGGAAATATAATAAAAGGCATATCTTACGAGAACGCGAAAGAATACTTTGGTTTTTGACGGAGAAAGGAACACAGACGATGTTACAGGAAGGACAGCCGACGATTCTTGAAGTAAAAGGATTAAAAAAGAGTTTTGGCAAAAATGAAGTTCTGAAGGGAATAGATCTTGAAATAAAAAAAGGAGAAGTGCTTGCCATTATAGGTCCGTCCGGATGCGGCAAAAGTACTTTTATAAGATGCCTGAATTTTCTTGAACAGCCTGATGAGGGAAGCATAATTTTAAACGGAACAGACCTCATGTCTCTTAAGAAGAAGGAACGACTTGAAAGATTAAAAACTGTAGGTATGGTTTTCCAGCAGTTCAATCTCTTTCCCCATAAAACTGTTTTGGAAAACATTATGATGGCACCGGTCCTCGTTCAAAAGATGAAGAAGAATGAAGCTGAAGAAAAGGCCGTGAAATATCTGAAGATGGTTCATCTGGAAGAAAAGAAGAATTCTTATCCTTCAAATCTTTCAGGAGGTCAGCAGCAAAGGGTCTCCATAGCAAGGACACTGTGTATGGAGCCTGAAATGATCTTGTTTGATGAACCGACGTCAGCTCTTGACCCGGAAATGGTTGGAGAGGTTTTGGAAGTAATGAAGGAACTGGCTGACAAAGGGCAGACGATGGTCGTTGTTACACATGAGATGGGATTTGCCAAGGAAGTAGCTGACAGAGTCATTTTTATCAATGAAGGTGTGGTAAAGGAAAATACTACGCCGACTGAGTTCTTCAGCAACCCCGAGGATCCCAGATTAAAGGAATTCTTAAGCAAAATGCTTTAATATAGGAGGATAATATGGGATTAGTAAAAATAGCCAAGAGAAAAGACGTGGAATTTAAGTACGAAAATGGTTATGCGAAAGCAGAGATCCTGGCAGGAGAATGTCCGGAAGCTAGTTTTTTCAGATGTTCTCTTTTACCCGGTTCATCGGTGAAGCCGCCGGTTTATTCAACAGTTGAGCATTCACAGGTGTTCCTGTTCCTCCAGGGAGACGGGTACGTGGTTACTCCGAGAAAAGGATTCAACGTTGATGATAAATTCTGTGTATTTGTTCCCGATTACGATACCGAAGAATTTGAAATAGTATGTTCCTCTGATTCTAAAAAACCACTGGAATATATACATATCATAACTGAACTTAACGACTATGATAAACATTGCCTTTACGCTTCCAAGATGAGACTTCCCAGATTCAGACACATCGAAGACGGATGGGAGTATTATGAATCATTTAAGAGTGAGGACGTTAAATCAGTAATGCTGCTTGAACATAGAAACCTTGGCAGAGTGTCCTGCGGTGCAGTACTGGGCAAAGGCCCCTGCGAAGTTGGGCAGCATGTTCATAATGAGATACTGCAGTGGTACATAATGCTGCCGGGTTCTAAAATGACATACACAGCAGGAGACGAATCAGTTTTACTTGAAGGCGGAGATATCAGCTTCACTCCGACAGGATATTACCATGGCAGCAAGGTTGCAGAAGGAGATACGCTGAACTATGTCTGGTACGAAATGGTCAAGGACTGCTATCCGGGTGAAATCGAATAATGGAGGTATAAAATGGGATTTGTTAAAGTTTCAAGAGCTAAAGATATAGTTTACGATTTTGATGATAACGGCGTAGCAAGAGTACCTATCCTGGTTGGAGAATGCAAGGACTGTGCGCTTGAAAGAGTAGCCATTAAGCCCGGATGCGACTGGACTCCGGAATTATACAAACTGGAGGAACATAATCAGGTTTTCCTTATCATGGACGGCGAGGGATATATCAGGACTCCGAGAAGAGTTTATAACATCGATGAGCAGGCGGTTTTCGTCCCTGAATTTGATAAGGAAACATTTACGATACACTGTTCCCCTAAGTCAAAGAAGCCTATGAAAGTGCTCCACGCCGTATCAGAGATACATCCGTTTGACCTGGATTGTCTCACAAACGCCAGAATGTCGCTTCCGAGATTCAGGAAACTGTCAGAGGCATGGCTGTATAAAGAATTCAATACCGCAGAAAACGTTCAGCAGCTGACTCTGCTTGAACACAGAAACCTTGGAAGACTGTCGATGGGAGGAACCATAGACCAGGGCCCGACCAAGGTGGGAACTCACATCCACAATGAACTTGAACAGTGGTACATCGTCCTCCCGGGATCGGAGTTCACATATTATGCTGAACGTGACGGAGTAAGAGAAGAGATCCACGTTACTGAGGGAGATATAACGTTTACCCCTCACGGTTCTCATCACGGAAGCTGGTGTGAAGAAGGCGAAGCGTACAAGTATATCTGGTTCGAACTCTGTACTGACGGTTACCCGGGGAATTTAGCATAAAATGAAAAATATTATTCTTGAGGGCAATGCGCAGTTTGTCAGAAAGCCGTTCGATGATTTCATCCGTTTCATGAATAAAACGGGGCACAAAAACATTGAGTTAAGCCTTATGACACCTCATGTGTACATAGATTCTGAAGAGTATATTGACGTTTGTAACATAAAAGAAAAGCTGCAGGAGTTTGATATTAAGGCTGATGCAGTTACTCCGGCCCCATACAGATACTCAATAACTGCGGGAGAGGATACGGAGCAATACAGGCGGACTTTAGGATATTACAAAAGATGTGTTGAATATTCCGGATATATCGGGGCTGATTATGTGATCGTTACAGGGAGCAACGGTATATTTGACGGAAACCACGACGAACTGATTGAAAATGCGGCGCATACATTGAGAATTATCTGCGATTATGCTGATCATTATGGAATAACGGTTCTGATAGGAACTGTGTTCGGTAAATACTCACCGTATAATGAAACAACGCCTGTGCTTGTTGATCTTGAACAAATAAAGAAAGTGAAGGACCTGTGCGGACACAGAGCTCTGAAGGTATTTACAGACACAGAGGTGATCAGCGTTGAAGGTGAAACGTTAAGCGACTGGCTGGATGCCTTTGGCCGGGATATAAAGATGATACGCATGAGTGACGGCAATTACAATGGTTACCGTATATGGGGCAGAGGTGATCTTCCGGTCGACGGATACATTCAGACCATTGACAGACATAATTATGACGGATTGATATCACTTCAGATACCAGGTGAGAAATATTGTGAAAACCCGGAAGAGGCGCTAATTGATAACCGTAAATATTTTTACGATCATATGAAGAGGTTTGAAAATGGCAGTCATTAAAGAATACCAGTTGGTTTCCATGAATCAGCATTATAAAAGATTCTCTTTGGATTATTATCTGGACTGTCAGCAGAAGGTGGGTTTCAAAAATATTGAGTTATGGCTCGGAGCCTCTCACTTTTATGTCGATTCTAAGGGGTATGAGGATGTAAAGCCGTTAAAGAAGAAGCTAAAAGACAGAGGACTAAAGGTTGTTTCTGTAACAACCCCTTCGATTGCGTACCAATACCAGTATGCATCTCAGGAGAAGGAAATACTGGAACAGAGTTTCAAGTACTTTATGAACGGCATAAGAGTAGCTGAGGAGCTTGGAGCCGACAGGGCTGTTATTAATTCCGGGTGGGGATATATAAATGAAGATCCCGGCGAAATGTGGAAACGCTGCTGCGATAATATCTCGCGTATCTGCGACGAAGCACAGAAGCATGGAATTAAATGCGTTATGGAATCGCTCAGAGATGATGAATCCAATATAGTAAACAATCTTCAGACTGCTCAGGAAATGTTCAATGAATTAAAAAATCCAAATCTTTATATGATGGTGGATTCCATTGCGACCGGCAGAGCAGGGGAAAGTTTGGAACAATGGTTTGAAGCATTTGGGGACAGGCTTATACATATGCATTTTCTTGATGGCGATCCTTACGACCACAATGTATGGGGAGACGGAAATACTCCTCTTCAAAGTCAGATAGAAACCATGAACCGGTACGGCTACACCGGTTATTTGGTACAGGAAGTAGCCGATGACAAGTACTTTAGTGACCCATATAGAGCAGACGTTAAAAATATGCGGGTACTCAGTAGGTTCATTGAAGATAGATCGATCTTTTAGAAAGAGAAGAATTTGAAAGGAGAAAATGAAATGAAAAAATTATTGGCTCTTTTACTCTGTCTTGCAATGGTATTCTGTTTTGCTGCCTGCGGAGGAAGTAATGAACCTGCAGAAAACACAGACGAGACAAGCGGAGATGGATCATTACAGGCTGTACTCGACAGAGGCGTTCTGAGAGTAGGAGCAGAAGGCAACTGGGCACCCTACGTTTATAATGATGAAAGCGGTGCGCTTGTAGGTTTCGAAGTTGAAATGGCTGCCGAGATCGCTAAGAGACTTGGCGTAGAAGTTGAAGAAGAACCGTCAGATTCCTGGGATGGCGTTCTGGCTGGCCTTGAGGCTGACAGATATGACGTAGTTATTTGCGGAGCATCACCTAAGCCTGAAAGACAGGAAGCATATGAATGCGGAATCCCTTATGGCGAGCAGCTGATAGGTCTTGTAGTAGCTTCAGACAATGAAGAAATAAAAGACTGGACAGATCTGGAAGGAAAAGTATCTGCAAACTCCCTTACTTCATCATCCGGAGAGATCGCAAGATCATATGGTGCAGAACTTGTCGAGGCTTCACTAGAGGAAGCTATGATGCTCATTCGTGACGGACGTGCAGACTGTCAGGTAAACGATGCAGCTGCAATCAACGCTTATATGGCAGCTAATCCGGATGCTGGCGTTAAGATCGCATGCTACTACACACCTGAAAATGCTTATGAAATCCAGTCTGCTCCGATCATCAAGAAAGGTAATGTAGACCTTTGCAACGCCATCAATGAAGCAATTGAGGAAATCATTAAAGACGGAACTGCTAAGGAACTCTGCATCAAATATTTCGGAGAAGATTTTGCTAACAACGTATCAATTTATCAGTAAGCAAACAGATGATTGGTAAACTTTATATTTTTTAACTGGTTTTAGTTCTAAGCCCGCCGCATTTCCATGTGGCGGGCAAATAAACAGGAGAATGGTCATGACGTCAGATTTAGTTGGAATGTCAAACTGGGAACTGTTTTTGCATTCGTTTTGGCCCATGGTAAAAGCGGGAATAGAGTATTCGATTCCCATGATGCTTTTGTCATTTGGACTTGGATTGGTAGTAGCTCTTCTTGTAGCTCTTGGCAGGATGTCAAAATTCAAACCATTATCGATGCTTTGCGCACTTTATGTATGGGTTATAAGGGGAACTCCTCTTTTAGTTCAGCTCTTCATAATATTCTATGGACTGCCCACTCTGGGAGTTGTATGGACACCTTTCACGTCTGCAATTGTCGGACTTACAATAAGCCAGGGAGCATATAATTCCGAGGTAATAAGAGGGGCTCTTATGGGTATACCCAAAGGGCAGCATGAGGCACCGCAGTCACTGGGCATGTCTAAATGGCAGACTCTTATACATGTTATCATTCCTCAGGCAGCACTTACTGCTGTTCCGGCACTGGGCAATTCATTTATCAGCTTACTTAAGGACACGTCTTTGACATCGGTACTTACAGTGCAGGAAATATTTATGAGGGCAAAGCAGATTTCTGCTATAGCATATAAGCCTATGCTTCTTTATTGTGAAGCGGCGCTAGTATACCTTATATTCAGTACTTTCCTTACTTTCATTCAGAATGCCATGGAAAAGAAGCTTGGTAAGCACCTGGTTCCTGAAACAAATTAAAGAATATAGCAGGGGATCGAGACATCCCCTTTTTAATAGGAGAAAAAATGAAAATGTCATTAAGATGGTTCGGAGAAGGCCATGACTCGGTCACTCTGGATCAAATCCGTCAGATCCCGGGTATTAAAGGCGTTATAACCACACTGTACGACACCGTACCCGGTGAAGAATGGGACAACGATTCGATCGTAAAAATGAAGGAAACGGTCGAAAACAAAGGCCTGGAAATCTCAGGCATTGAGAGTGTGAATATCCACGACTCCATAAAAGCAGGAGCTTCTGACCGTGATATTTACATAGATAATTATATAAAGACCCTTGAAAAACTTGGCAGGAATGACATACATATGGTTTGCTATAATTTCATGCCTGTGTTTGATTGGACAAGATCCGATCTGGCTAAAATGAGGCCGGACGGAAGTACCGTACTGGCTTATGATCAGAAGGAAATAGACAAAATCAAACCTGAAGAAATTTTCGATTCGATGGGAGAAAAGAGCAATGGATTTGTTCTTCCTGGATGGGAGCCTGAACGCATGGGCAAGATCAAGGAACTGTTTAAAATGTATGAAGGAGTTGATGATGAAGTTCTGTTCAGGAATCTTGTTTATTTTCTCGAGGCGATCATGCCGGTTTGCGATAAATACGATATAAAAATGGCAATTCATCCGGATGATCCTGCATGGCCGGTATTTGGACTTTCCAGAATCATAACTTCAAAATCAAAAATACAGAGATTGCTTGAAGCGGTAGATAATGAGCATAACGGAATAACGCTCTGCACGGGATCTTTAGGATCAAACAGAGACAATGATCTGGTTGACATCATACATTCTGCAGGAAAAAGAATTCATTTTGCACATATAAGAAATATAAGGTTTACGGGAGAGGGAACTTTTGAAGAGGCAGCTCATCTTTCAGAGGATGGGTCTCTTGATATGTTTGCTATAATGAAAGCTCTATATGATACCGGTTTTGATGGTCCGATCAGACCGGATCACGGCAGAATGGTTTGGGGAGAAAAAGCCATGCCCGGTTACGGATTATATGACAGGGCAATGGGAGCTTGCTACCTGAATGGTCTTTGGGAGGCAATTGAAAAAGAAAGCAAGTGACATGAAACTTAATAAACATTTCATAAATGAAGCACGTCTTTGGAGTGAGAAAGGATATATTATTCCGGGTTACGACAGGGACGCGGTAATAAAAAGAACGCTTGAGGATCCGGAATGGGTCCATTTCGGCGCAGGTAATATTTTCAGGAGTTTTCCTGCTTTACTGGCAGAGGAAATGCTAGAAAAGAAGAAACTGGAAACAGGCATCTTAGTAGTGGAAGGGTTTGATTATGAAATAATCGACAGGATATACGAACCTTACGACGATCTGAGTATCCTCTTTACTTTGGGAGCGGATATGAAGTGCGAAAAGCGGATCATCGGAAGCGTTTGCAAGTCCTTTAAAATGGGAAAAGCCTTTAACGACAATGATGCTCTTAAAAAAATATTCAGATCTGACAGTTTGAAGATGGTAAGCTTCACCATTACGGAAAAGGGATACAAACTGAGGGATCCTTCGGGAGAGTTTTTTGGATCTGTGAAACAGGATATGGCAGCGGGTCCGGAAAGAGCAGAGACGTATATCGGGATGGTTACGGCATTGCTTTATGAAAGATTCCTGTCGGGAAGCAAACCAATTGCGATGCTTTCCATGGATAATTTTTCGCATAACGGTGAAAAACTTGAAAGCGCAATAATCGATTTTGCTGAAACATGGTCTGAAAGAGGCTTGGCTGATAAAGGTTTTGAGGAATACGTCAAAGACCGGAAGCTGGTAAGTTTTCCGTGGAGTATGATCGATAAAATAACACCGAGACCGGATAAAGCCATAAAAAAGATACTCGATGAGGACGGCGTAGAGGGAAACGAGATAATCATAACCGGAAAGCAAACCTACATAGCACCTTTTGTGAATGCGGAAAAGCCGCAGTATCTTGTGGTTGAGGATGATTTCCCGAATGGAAGACCGCCGTTGGAAACGGCGGGAGTCTACCTTACGGACAGAGTAACTGTTGATAAAACAGAAAGAATGAAGGTATGTACCTGCCTCAATCCTCTGCATACGGCGCTTGCGGTATTCGGATGTCTTCTCGGATTCAAAAAAATATCAGATGAGATGAAGGATCCGCTCCTTAAAAAACTGGTTTACGATCTGGGATATAAAGAGGGCTTGCCGGTAGTAACGGACCCTGTAATTATATCGCCGGACAGTTTTTTGAGGGAAGTGCTGGAGGAAAGAATTCCCAATTCGTTTCTTCCTGATACACCCCAGAGGATCGCTACGGATACTTCCCAAAAGCTGCCGATCCGCTATGGTGAAACTATAAGAGCATATATGGAAGACCCCGACAGAGATGCAGGGGAACTGAAACTTGTTCCTCTTGTGATCGCAGGCTGGATAAGATATCTTATGGGAATCGATGATGAAGGCGCGGAATTCACCCTTAGCCCTGATCCTCTGGCTGAAAAACTTGGAAATATAACAGCAGGACTTTGCCTTGGTTCAGATAACAGAGAAAAGGTTGAACGCATAATAGGGCCTTTGCTGGCAAACAAGGAAATTTTTGGAGCAGATCTTAAAAAGGCCGGTCTGTATGATAAAGTGATCGATATGTATATGGAAATGGCTAAGGGCAGGGGATGCGTTAAAAAGACTTTGGAAAAATACGTCAATGAAAGATGAGGCATGAGATGAAATATTTAACGTTCGGAGAGATAATGTTAAGACTTAAAGCAAAGGGACAGGAAAGGCTTCTCCAGTCTCCGCTTCTGGAGGCCACCTTTGGAGGAGGTGAAGCTAACGTTGCAGTTTCCCTGGCTAATTACGGTATGGATTGTGCGTTTGTTACGGTTCTTCCGGATAATGCGCTTGGTGATCTCTGCATTGGAGAGTTGAGAAGATTCAACGTTGACACGTCGCGCATCATCCGTAAAAAAGGCAGAATGGGTATATATTTCCTCGAAGCCGGAGCCAATCAGCTTCCTTCAAAGGTCATATATGACAGAGAGTATTCAGCGGTATCGCTTGCTGGCCCCGGGGATATAGACTGGGAAAGAACTTTTGAGGGAATAGGCTGGTTCCATATAACGGGAATCACTCCTGCTGTATCCGAAAGCTTAATGGAATTATCTTTGGAGTCAGTGAAAGAAGCAAAAAAGAGAGGCATAACGATTTCCTGCGACCTCAATTACAGGAAAAATCTGTGGAAATACGGAAAGAATCCGCAGGAAGTAATGTCGGAAATAGCTTCATATGCTGACGTACTTATAGCAAATGAAGAGGATATTCAGAAGTCTCTTGGTATTTCCAGTGACGTAAACGTGGAGTCAGGGGAGCTGGATATCGATAAATATAAAGAAATAGGAGACAAGGTGCTTTCGGAGTACCCCAATGTAAAGACTATTGCAATTACTCTCAGAGAATCAAAATCAGCAGACAGAAACGGATGGTCGGCCTGCCTGAACAACCGCAGAGAATTTATGGTTTCAAAACATTATGATATCAATGATATCGTTGACAGGGTAGGAGGCGGAGACTCGTTTTCCGGAGGTCTGATTTATGGAATGACCAACTTTGAGAGTGAAAGAGAGGCGCTGGAATTCGCAGTAGCCGCATCATGCCTCAAACATTCTGTATTGGGTGATTTTAACAGAGTAAACGTTGACGACGTTTTGAAACTCATGAAAGGCGATGGCTCCGGAAGAGTGCAGAGGTGATTTGATATGAATGAAATACTGGAGAAAATCAGCAACGCAGGAATCGTGCCTGTAGTTGTTATTGAGGACGCTGATAATGCGGTTAAAACAGTTGAGGCATTATCGAATGGCGGAATAGACGTTGCAGAGGTTACTTTCAGGACGGATGCAGCTGAGGAATCAATTAAAAGAATATCTGAGGCAAGGCCCGACATTATTCTGGGCGCGGGAACCGTTACTTCGATAGAACAGGTGGACAGAGCTGTCCGTGCAGGAGCTAAATTTATTGTGACACCGGGATACAATCCCAAGGTCGTCAATTATTGCATTGAGAATAGTATTCCGGTAGTTCCCGGAGTCATGGATACGAATTCCATAGAAATGGCTTTAGAGGCGGGTCTGGATACGGTCAAATTCTTTCCTGCGGAACAGGCAGGCGGTGTGAAGATGCTGAAGGCACTTTCGGGACCGTACACTAAGCTGAAGTTCATACCTACCGGAGGGATCAATAAGGATAATATGAACGAGTACCTTAGCTTCAATAAAATAGCTGCGGTAGGCGGATCCTGGATGGTAAAAAAGGACATGATAGCAAAAGGAGAGTTTAAGAAGATAGAGGAACTTTCCAGAGAGGCGATCGATAAAATGCTTGGACTTAAAGTCAGGTTATCAGATCTTTCCGGTTATCAGAAGGACGGAAGCCTTACTGTTTATACGGCGAATAAAAAAAGAGCTGACTACTATCTTGGAAAAGAAGGCATAAATACGGAACATATAAATATAGTGGAAGAATAAAATGGATAATAAAAAATCTGTCAAGTGCATAATGCTGGACCGTAAGGACAACGTTGCCATTGTTACAGCAGATACCATGCCCGGGGATCCGGTGTTTTACGGTCAGGATGAAAACCATTATATTGTATCCAGAGACGAAATAAGGCAGTACCATAAAATAGCTCTTTCTGATATAGAAAAGGGGAGTTTTGTGATACGTTACGGTGAAAAAATAGGAGTAGCCATTAAAAATATAAAAGCCGGCGAATTTGTCCATGTTCACAATCTTAAAAGTGAAAGCGAGGCAAGATATGAAGGGATCGTTTAGTGGATATGAAAGGCCTGACGGCAGAGTTGGAATAAGAAACCATGTGCTTATTCTTCCCACCAGCGTATGTGCCTCTGACGTGGCAAGAATGATAGCGGAGCAGCTTGAAGGAGCCATCTACGTGGACAATCAGGCCGGATGTGCGCAGGTAGGAAGGGAACTGGAATATTCTTTTAATCTGCTTTCCGGATATGCAGCAAATCCAAACGTATTCGGGACAGTACTGATTTCCCTGGGATGTGAAGAGTGCAATAAGGAACTGACGGAACGTCGGATAAGAGAGCGCACCAATAAGCCGCTTTACACGCTCAGGATACAGGAGCATGGAGTCAAGGAATCGATCGACCTTGGAGTTAAGTACGCGGAAAAACTGATTGAAATGGCAGCCGAAGTCAGAAAAAAAGATTTTCCTCTTGAAAAACTTATCATAGCAACTGAATGCGGAGGATCAGATGTCACTTCCGGCATAGCCTCAAATCCGGTAGTAGGTCATATGTCTGATTTGGCAATTGAACAAAACGCCACGGTCATACTATCCGAAACTACAGAATTTATAGGCGCAGAACATTTGCTGGCAAAGAGAGCTGCAAATGAATCTGTGAAAAACAAAATCTATAATATAGTAAGCAGATTTGAAGAAGACCTGCGTATAGTGGGTGAAGATGTCAGAAAAGGGAATCCCTCTCCGGGGAACCGGGAGGGAGGAATCACCACTCTGGAGGAAAAGTCTCTGGGCTGTATACGTAAAGGCGGTACGGGTATAATAAATGAAGTATATGAATACGGTGAAAATGTTGATAAAACGGGGATGGTAATAATGGATACTCCGGGGTTTGATCCCGCTTCAGTAGCAGGAATGGCGGCTGGAGGTGCCGCAGTTTGTGTTTTTACGACAGGAAGGGGTACTCCGGCAGGGCACCCGTTAATACCTGTAATTAAAGTTTGCGCCAATGAATTGACTGTTAAAAGGATGTCTGATTGTATTGACTTTGATGCCAGCGCTGTTATGCGTGGCGAAAAGAGCATAGAAGAACAGGGCGGAGAACTGTTAAATTTACTTTTAAAAGTGGCGAACGGTGAAAAGACAAGAGCAGAAGAAATGGGATTCAGAGCAGTTTCTTTTGCGAAGGTATGCAATTTTACCTGATTACTAAAAGCGAGATGATAATATATGGGAGGGCCGGATGCGTCAGGTTCTCCTTTTGTAGTCAGTAACAGAGCAATAATATAAAGGTCCGTTTTAACTGATGAGAGTAAATACAGGGTCTTAGGGTACACCCTAAATCTGCGTTTGTACGATTTGGGAGTACAAAGGCTTTGCTTGCTAAACTTCGCCGGAGGTATTTGAGCTCAGTTTAGACCTTTAAAAATGTAATAAAATTAGGATTATTATATGCATGACTGCAGCTTATGGCTGCAGTCTTTTTATATTGCTGTTCTTACAATAACAGTGAGTTTTCATATGAAAATGTTCAAGTATACAATATTCTTTTCAAAAAAGTGGCAAGTTTTTGAAACTTTTTTCCTTGGTATTATGGGGGGATATTTATAAAAATGGCAACAGTTTTATATGAATGATCATATCTGTTCAGTTTTCAGTTCCTAAATATCCTGAGGAAGAAATCACAAGTATACAATATATTTTCAAAAACAGCCTTTACTTTTTTAAACTTTTTTCCTTGGTATAGTGAGAGGAAATTATTAAAAATATAAA
>JAEEGH010012102.1_pt1 | contig 19456 bp, 11 predicted proteins | sample 9134181 | NCBI WGS metagenome assembly JAEEGH01 (sample SAMN16246544, study PRJNA631951) | gut metagenome | biome: gut microbiome; feature: rumen; material: DP-attached | host: Bos | place: Iran: Karaj | collected 2018-10 | reverse complement strand
GACGCTATCGCTGAGCGTAACAAATAAGCGAAGAGAAATAACAAACATTAACATTAAAAAACAATTAAAATTTTAAATAAAATGGCAGATATTAAAGCTATTGCTGAGGAGTTGGTTAACCTCACAGTAAAAGAAGTACAAGAGTTGGCAACTGTCCTGAAGGACGAGTATGGAATCGAGCCCGCCGCTGCAGCTGTTGCTGTTGCTGCTGGTCCCGCTGCTGGTGGCGCTGAGGCTGCTGCCGAGGAGAAGACCTCTTTCGACGTTGTTCTGAAGGAAGCTGGTGCTGCTAAGCTGCAGGTAGTAAAGGCCGTTAAGGAAGCTTGCGGTCTGGGTCTGAAGGAAGCTAAGGATCTCGTAGACGGTGCTCCTTCTACACTGAAGGAAGGTCTGTCTAAGGACGAGGCTGAGAACCTGAAGAAGGCTATCGAAGAGGCTGGTGCCGTAGTAGAGCTGAAGTAATTCAGAATACAACAATAACAAAGTGGTTGGGAGCTCTCCAGTAGAGGGTTCCCGACCATTTTCTTGTCTTTAAACTAGATTTTCTAGATTCTCTAGATGATCTAGGAGTACTAGAAACTCTAGAAAAACAATTATATATGGCTTCAAAAGTAATAGATAACAGAGTAAACTTTGGCAGCGTCAAGAATCCGATGCCGTTTCCGGATTTTCTCGATGTGCAATTAAAGTCTTTCAAAGACTTCCTCCAGTTGGACACTCCGCCTGAGGAACGCAAGAATGACGGTCTGTATAAGGTGTTCGCAGAGAACTTCCCTATCACCGACACGCGTAACAACTTTGTTCTTGAGTTCCTGGATTACTATATCGACCCGCCCCGTTACACCATCGATGAGTGCTTGGAGCGTGGTCTGACCTATAGTGTACCCTTGAAGGCTAAGTTGAAACTCTATTGCACCGATCCCGATCATGAGGATTTCGGCACAGTGATTCAGGACGTCTTCCTTGGTCCTATTCCTTACATGACCGCTAACGGTACCTTTGTGATTAATGGTGCCGAGCGTGTTGTTGTATCACAGCTGCACCGTTCACCGGGTGTGTTCTTCGGCCAGAACGTGCATGCTAATGGTACCTTGCTCTATTCCGCCCGTATCATTCCTTTCAAGGGTTCTTGGATTGAGTTTGCTACCGACATCAACAATGTCATGTATGCTTACATCGACCGTAAGAAGAAGTTGCCCGTAACCACTCTGCTGCGTGCTATTGGTTTCGAGGCTGATAAGGACATTCTGCAGATCTTCGACCTTGCTGAGGAGGTAAAGGTTAACAAGAAGGCTCTGAAGGAAGTGCTGGGTCGTAAGCTTGCTGCCCGTGTGCTGAAGAGCTGGAACGAGGACTTTGTGGATGAGGATACCGGTGAGGTTGTATCTATCGAGCGTAACGAGGTTATCATGGAACGTGAGACCGAGATTACCGAGGATAACATGCTCGATATCCTGGAGAGTGGCGCTAGCACTATTCTCGTGCACAAGGACGAGGCTGTTGCTCAGGACTACTCCATCATCTTCAATACCCTGCAGAAGGACCCATCCAACTCAGAGAAAGAGGCTGTACTCTACATCTACCGTCAGCTGCGTAATGCAGATCCTGCCGATGATGCTTCAGCCCGTGAGGTCATCCAGAACCTGTTCTTCTCTGATAAGCGCTATGACCTGGGTGATGTTGGTCGCTACCGTATCAACAAGAAGCTCGGTCTGGACACCGATATGGATGTCCGTGTGCTGACCAAGGAGGATATCATTGAGATTATCAAGTACCTCATCCAGTTGATTAACTCTAAAGCAACTGTCGATGATATCGACCACCTGTCAAACCGTCGCGTACGCACTGTCGGTGAGCAGTTGTCGAACCAGTTCTCTATCGGTCTGGCACGTATGAGCCGCACCATCCGTGAGCGTATGAATGTTCGCGATAACGAGGTGTTCACTCCTACCGATCTGATTAACGCCAAGACTATTTCGAGTGTTATTAACTCGTTCTTCGGTACCAACCCGTTGTCACAGTTCATGGACCAGACCAACCCGCTGGCTGAGGTGACCCACAAGCGTCGTCTCTCTGCCCTGGGTCCTGGCGGTCTGTCTCGTGAGCGTGCAGGTTTCGAGGTTCGTGACGTACACTATACACACTATGGTCGTCTGTGTCCTATTGAGAGCCCTGAAGGACCAAACATCGGTCTTATCTCATCTCTCTGTGTGTATGCAAAGATTAATGAACTTGGCTTCATCTCTACTCCTTATCGTAAGGTGGAGAATGGTATTGCCAACCTCAATAACGACGATATCGTCTATCTCACCGCTGAGGAAGAGGAGAGCCACGTAATCGGTCAGGGTAACGCTCCGCTGAACGACGATGGTACCTTCATCCGCAAGGTTGTAAAGTGTCGTCAGGATGCCGACTTCCCTGTTGTGCCTCCTACACAGGTAGACCTGATGGACGTATCGCCACAGCAGATTGCCTCTATCGCAGCATCACTCATTCCTTTCTTGGAGCACGACGATGCTCACCGTGCACTGATGGGATCGAACATGATGCGCCAGGCAGTTCCTCTGCTTCACAACGAGGCTCCTATCGTAGGTACTGGTATCGAGAAGCAGGTCTGCGAAGACTCTCGTACCATGATTACTGCCGAAGGTGAGGGTGTCATCGACTATGTTGACGCTACCACCATTCGTATCCTCTACGATCGTACAGATGATGAGGAGTTCGTTAGCTTCGAACCCGCCATGAAGGAGTATCGCATTCCTAAGTTCCGTCGTACCAACCAGAACATGACCATCGACCTGCGTCCTATCTGTAACAAGGGTCAGCGTGTGAAGAAGGGTGATATCCTTACTGAGGGTTACGCTACTGAGAATGGTGAACTCGCTCTGGGTCGCAACCTGTTGGTAGCCTACATGCCTTGGAAGGGTTACAACTATGAGGATGCTATCGTGCTCAACGAGCGTATCGTTCGTGAGGACGTGCTGACCTCTGTACACGTTGATGAGTACTCTCTCGACGTTCGTGAGACTAAGCGTGGTGCTGAGGAGTTCACCTCAGATATCCCCAATGTCAGCGAGGAAGCTACTAAGGACCTCGACGAGAACGGTATCATCCGTGTTGGTGCTCGCGTAGAACCAGGCGACATTCTGATTGGTAAGATTTCTCCTAAGGGTGAGAGCGATCCTTCTCCTGAAGAGAAACTGCTCCGTGCCATCTTCGGTGACAAGGCCGGTGATGTGAAGGATTCTTCACTGAAGGCTAACCCATCACTGACTGGTGTCATCATCGATAAGAAGCTCTTCACTCGTGCCGTGAAAACTCGTCAGACCAAGCAGCAGGATAAGATCACGCTCGCTAAGATTGACGAGGAGTACGAGGCTAAGTGCGACGACCTGAAGGATATTCTGGTTGAGAAACTGATGACCCTCACCAAGGGTAAGACTTCACAGGGTGTGAAGGACTACACTGGTGCAGAGATTATCTCTAAGGGTAGCAAGTTCACGATGACCAACCTGAAGAACCTGGAGTATGGTGATATCCAGATTAGCAACTGGACCAATGATGAGCATAAGAACGAGCTCATTGGTAAGCTGATCATCAACTATATGAAGAAGTTCAAGCTGCTCGATGCTGAGAACAAGCGTAAGAAGTTTGCCATCACTATCGGTGACGAGCTGCCCTCAGGCATCCTGCAGATGGCTAAGGTATATGTTGCTAAGAAACGTAAGATCGGTGTCGGTGATAAGCTCGCCGGTCGTCACGGTAACAAGGGTATCGTCTCTAAGGTCGTACGTCAGGAGGATATGCCATTCCTCGAGGATGGTCGTCCCGTAGACTTGGTATTGAACCCGCTGGGTGTGCCTTCACGTATGAACCTCGGTCAGATCTTCGAGGCTATCCTCGGTGCTGCCGGTAAGCGTCTGGGTGTGAAGTTTGCTACACCTATCTTTGACGGTGCTAAGCTCGATGACCTCGCTGAGTGGACTGACAAGGCAGGTCTGCCTCGCCTGTGCTCTACCCATCTGTATGATGGTGAGACTGGTGAGAAGTTCGACCAGCCTGCTACGGTAGGTATTACCTACTTCCTCAAGCTCGGTCACATGGTCGAGGACAAGATGCACGCCCGTTCTATCGGTCCGTACTCACTCATCACGCAGCAGCCTCTTGGCGGTAAGGCCCAGTTTGGTGGTCAGCGTTTTGGTGAGATGGAGGTTTGGGCCCTGGAGGCCTTCGGTGCTAGCCATGTGCTGCAGGAGATTCTGACCATCAAGTCTGATGATGTTGTTGGTCGTGCCAAGGCTTACGAGGCCATCGTTAAGGGTGAGCCCATGCCTACTCCTGGTATTCCTGAGTCACTCAACGTGCTGCTGCACGAGTTGAAGGGTCTGGGTCTCAGCATTAAGATGGACTAATCTGTGAGTTAAGAATTAAGAGTTAAGAATTAAGAGTTATATATTGAAATATGGCTTTCAAGAAAGATACAAAGATAAAGAGTAATTTCCAGAAGATTACCATCGGTCTGGCTTCGCCTGAGGAGATCCTTGAGAACTCTTTCGGTGAGGTTACCAAGCCTGAGACCATCAACTATCGCACCTACAAGCCCGAGCGCGACGGTCTGTTCTGCGAGCGTATCTTCGGTCCTACCAAGGACTATGAGTGCGCCTGCGGTAAGTATAAGCGCATCCGCTATAAGGGTATCGTCTGCGACCGTTGTGGTGTAGAGGTTACCGAGAAGAAGGTACGTCGTGAGCGTACAGGTCACATCGAGCTCGTTGTGCCCGTAGCTCATATCTGGTATTTCCGTTCACTGCCTAACAAGATAGGTTATCTGCTGGGTTTGCCCACCAAGAAGCTCGATGCCATCATCTACTACGAGCGCTACGTGGTCATCCAGCCAGGTATCATGGCTAACAAGAAAGACGGTGAGGGCAACCCTGCTTTGGGTTCTCAGATGTACGACCTGCTCTCTGAGGAGGAGTACAATGACCTCATCGACAACCAGATTCCTGCCGACAACGACTACTTGGATGACAGCGATCCCAACAAGTTCATCTGTAAGATGGGTGCTGAGGCTATCTACGACCTGTTGGTTCGCCTTGACCTCGACTCACTGTCTTACGAGTTGCGCGACCGTGCCAACAGCGACTCTTCTATGCAGCGTAAGAACGAGGCTCTGAAGCGTCTGCAGGTTGTTGAGGCTTTCCGTTCATCAGTGGAGAAGGGCATCAACCGTCCTGAGTGGATGATCATGAAGATTATCCCCGTTACTCCTCCTGAGCTGCGTCCTCTCGTTCCCCTGGATGGTGGCCGTTTCGCAACCTCCGACCTGAACGACCTCTATCGTCGTGTCATCATTCGTAATAACCGTCTGAAGCGTCTGATGGAGATTCATGCTCCTGAGGTCATCCTGCGCAACGAGAAGCGTATGTTGCAGGAGGCTGTCGACTCACTCTTCGACAACAGTCGTAAGTCAAGTGCTGTGAAGAGCGATAGCAACCGTCCTCTGAAGTCACTCTCTGACTCACTGAAGGGTAAGCAGGGTCGCTTCCGTCAGAACTTGCTCGGTAAGCGTGTTGACTACTCAGCACGTTCGGTTATCGTCGTAGGTCCTGAACTGAAGATGGGTGAGTGCGGTCTGCCTAAGCTGATGGCCGCTGAGCTCTATAAGCCATTCATTATCCGTAAGCTCATCGAGCGCGGCATCGTGAAGACCGTGAAGTCGGCTAAGAAGATTGTTGACCGTCGTGAGCCGGTTATCTGGGATATCCTGGAGAACGTGATGAAGGGTCATCCTGTGCTCCTCAACCGTGCACCAACACTGCACCGTCTAGGTATCCAGGCTTTCCAGCCCAAGCTCATCGAGGGTAAGGCTATTCAGCTGCATCCACTGGCTTGTACCGCGTTCAACGCTGACTTCGATGGAGACCAGATGGCTGTACACCTCCCACTGTCTAACGAGGCTATTCTGGAAGCACAGATTCTGATGCTCCAGAGTCACAATATTCTGAACCCTGCCAACGGTGCTCCTATCACTGTGCCTTCACAGGATATGGTGCTCGGTCTGTACTACATCTCTAAGATTCGTCCAGGCGCTAAGGGTGAGGGTCTGACCTTCTACGGTCCTGAAGAGGCTATCATTGCCCACAACGAGGGCAAGTGCGACCTGCACGCTCAGGTAAAGGTAATGGTTGACGACATCGTTGACGGTAAGCCTTGCAAGCACATGGTAGAGACCTCTGTTGGTCGTGTCATTGTTAATGGCATCATTCCTAAGGAGGTTGGTTATGTCAACAAGATTGTTTCTAAGAAGAGTCTGCGCGACATCATTGCCGACGTTATCAAGAACGTAGGTTTCGCTGAGGCTTGCGAGTTCCTGGATGGTATCAAGAACCTTGGTTATCGCATGGCTTACGAGGCAGGTCTGTCGTTCAATCTTGATGATATCATCATTCCTGAGTCTAAGAAGGAACTGATTGAGAAGGGTAATGCCGAGATTCAGCAGATTACCGAGAACTATAACATGGGTTTCATCACCGACAACGAGCGTTACAACCAGGTTATCGATACCTGGACACACGTCAACAACGACCTTGGTAACGTGCTGATGAAGGAGATGACAGAGGCTGACCAGGGCTTCAACGCCGTATTCATGATGCTTGACTCTGGTGCCCGTGGTAGCAAGGACCAGATCCGTCAGCTCTCTGGTATGCGTGGTCTGATGGCCAAGCCCCAGAAGGCAGGTGCCGAGGGTGCTCAGATTATTGAGAACCCCATTCTGTCGAACTTCAAGGAAGGTATGTCAGTGTTGGAGTATTTCATTTCTACGCACGGTGCCCGTAAGGGTCTTGCCGATACCGCCATGAAGACGGCCGATGCTGGTTACCTGACTCGTCGTCTTGTTGACGTATCGCACGACGTGATTATCAATGAGGAAGACTGCGGTACGCTCCGCGGACTCGTCTGCACCGCGCTGAAGAACGGTGACGAGGTCATTTCAACGCTGTATGAGCGTATCCTCGGTCGTGTATCTGTTCACGATATCATCCATCCTTCTACTGGTGAGCTCATCGTTGCTGCCGGTGAGGAGATTACTGAGCCTATCGCACAGATCATCGAAGACTCTCCTATCGAGAGCGTCGAGATTCGTTCCGTGCTCACCTGTGAGTCTAAGCATGGCGTCTGCATGAAGTGTTACGGCCGTAACCTTGCTACCCGTAAGATGGTTCAGAAGGGTGAGGCTGTCGGTGTGATTGCCGCTCAGGCTATCGGTGAGCCAGGTACTCAGCTGACTCTACGTACGTTCCACGCCGGTGGTGTCGCTGCCAACGCAGCTGCCAACGCCAGCATCGTGGCTAAGAACGACTCTAAGATTGAGTTGGAAGAGGTTCGTACCGTACCGTTCGATGAGGATGGCCGCGAGTGCGAGATGGTTGTCAGCCGTCTGGGTGAAATGCGTTTCGTCGACAAGAACACCAACATCGTGCTGTCTACCGTCAACGTGCCTTACGGTTCGTCACTCTACTTCAAGAATGGTGACACCGTTAAGAAGGGCGAGAAGATTGCCCAGTGGGACCCCTTCAATGCCGTCATCGTTACTGAGTATGCCGGTACCCTGAAGTTCCACGATGTTATCGAGGGTGTGACCTTCCGTGCTGAGACCGATGAAACCACCGGTTTGACGGAGAAGATCGTTACTGAGTCACGTGATAAGCTGAAAGTTCCCACCTGCGATATTGTCGATGCCAATGGCGACGTTGTAGGTACCTATAACTTCCCTGTGGGTGGTCACGTAGTTGTTGAGGACGGCCAGACTGTTAAGACTGGTGAGACCCTCGTCAAGATTCCACGTGCTGCAGCCAAGGGTGGTGATATCACTGGTGGTCTGCCCCGTGTTACTGAGCTCTTCGAGGCTCGTAACCCATCGAACCCCGCTATCGTATCTGAAATCGATGGTGAGGTCACCATGGGTAAGGTAAAGCGTGGTAACCGTGAGATCGTCGTTACCTCTAAGACTGGTGAGCAGCGCAAGTACCTCGTATCGCTGTCTAAGCAGATCCTGGTACAGGAGCACGACGCCGTACGTGCTGGTACGCCACTCTCTGATGGTGTCATCACTCCTGCCGACATCCTGGCCATCAAGGGTCCCACGGCTGTCCAGGAGTACATCGTTAACGAGGTACAGGACGTTTACCGTCTGCAGGGTGTGAAGATTAACGACAAGCACTTTGAGATCATCGTTCGTCAGATGATGCGTAAGGTAGAGATCAACGATCCGGGCGACACGACGTTCCTCGAGCAGCAGATTGTCGATAAGCTCGACTTCGCTGAGGAGAACGATCGCATCTGGGGTAAGAAGGTGGTTACTGATGCTGGTGACTCTGAGAACCTCCAGAAGGGTCAGATTGTTACCGCTCGCAAGCTGCGTGACGAGAACTCCAGCCTGAAGCGCCGTGATATGAAACTCGTTCAGGTGCGCGATGCTGTGCCCGCTACTTCTACCCAGATTCTGCAGGGTATCACCCGTGCAGCACTGCAGACGAAGTCGTTCATGTCGGCTGCATCGTTCCAGGAGACTACCAAGGTGCTCAACGAAGCTGCTATCCGCGGTAAGAGCGACAACCTGGAGGGTATGAAGGAGAACGTGATTGCCGGTCACCTCATCCCCGCAGGTACTGGTCTCCGCGAGTTCGACAAGATTATCGTCGGCTCTAAGGAAGAGTATGAGCGCATGCAGGCCAACAAGAAGAATGTCCTCGACTTTGGTGAGGAGAACGTGATGGAATAATTTTTCATTCCGACTATACTAGAAAACGCCCATCGTGCTGTCATTGCATGATGGGCGTTATTTTTGTGTGAATACGAACGGAACGGTGGAACCGTTCCGCACACTATTCGCATTGTTACTGGTGCTGTACGCTGTTGCAGCGGTCGGTATAGAACTTCTTGAAGTCCTGCCAACGGTAGTAGGGAAACAGGTCGGAGGGTAGGGGGAGAGTGGCTTCCTGACTATTCAGTAAGCATTTCACTAGGATATCCTCACCTTGCTTTTTGCTTTGGTAGAAGATGAGCTGCAGGTTTGATGCCTTGCATGTCTCCCAGTTCTGGTAGCAGTCTTTGACGTCGTATGGGTTCTCTGGGTCTTTGTCAGCTCCATTGATACCCATCAGTACGGTGAGTGGTCCGAGGCAGGTGTCATGACCAAAGCGCAGGTCGGCCACCCGCTGCGTTCTACCGTCCAGTACATCGTCAGCCTTCTTAATGATATCCTGCAGAATAGGAATCATGTCGTAGCGTGGCCCAAAGACCCAGGTGTAGCCCCCTAGGTTTTCGCCTTCCCAGCGTGCTGCCAGCTCTTCGTCGGTAATAATGCCTTCCATGATGCCCTCCTGTCCAATGCTAGGCAGTGAGGTATAGAGGTTGATGAGATTGCTACCTATATGATGTGGTGTTCCTGGTAGACCTTCTGTACTGGTGAACACGCGGGGAACGATGACTTCACGCAGCGAGTCCTTGCCAAGAAATTGCTTACGGTTCTTCTCGAAACGGGGTACTGAGCGTGGCCAACGATGGCGTAGCGGATTCTGTCGGTCATCAGGTTTCACACCGTCCAGCGTCTTGCGCGCTGACTGCTCACGAATCTCTATCTTCGGGTTACATTGCACCAACTCCTGACAGAATGCTGCCATACTGATAACACAACGGCCAACCAGTGATGCTACAGCAAACACGTCGCCACCATTCTTGAATACTTCAGGGAAGTTGTTATACATCTGACAGGCAATGAACTGGTGTTGCTCCCATCCCAGGTCACTCAGCTCGCTAACGCTGACAGCCAGGTCAGCTTTGCAGGCGTTATACTTCTCACGAAATGCTTCGCCTACAGGTGTCAACTGACCGAGTGCGTGAGCTTTGGTCAGTAGTGAGTCCATCTCACGGTATAGCGCATCGTTCCAATAGTAGCGTGAGCCATGACGACCATAGTGACTGATGTAAAATGCCTTGTAGCCGTTAGGCGCCTTTGTTAGTTTGGAGTTCTCGTACGAGTAGGGGTAGTCAGTGCCATAGGCTTTTCGTGGATCAGCCTTCAGCTGTTCCAGTGCACTCGTTCCCTGTGCCCATGTCGTGAGGACCAAACCCAACAATAGCAGGATATGGAAGATTCTTTTCATTGTGGTGTTGTTAAGTGAATAGTTAGTAATGAGTATTTGTTGTTAGAACGAAAAGAGGACCTCACCGAGTGGTGAAGCCCTCTTGAATTTTTCTTTACAAGAATTATTTGTTGACAGCCTCAGCGAGCTCAGCACCAGCCTTGAACTTAGCAACCTTCTTGGCAGCAATCTTAATCTTCTGCTTGGTAGCGGGGTTGATACCTTCACGAGCGGGCTTCTTAACTACATCGAATGTACCGAAACCGATGAGCTGAACCTTGTCACCCTTCTTAAGAGCACCCTTGATAGCTTCTACTGTGGCGTCGAGAGCCTTCTTTGCATCAACTTTGGTCAGACCAGCACCAGCTGCAATCTTGTCAATTAATTCTGTCTTGTTCATAATTTTGTTGTTTTAAAGTGAATGATAAATAGTTTAAGTCAATTTCTGAACGCAAATATATGACAAAGTTGTGAAAAAACAAACAAAAAACGGAAAAATTTTGCTTTTTTCATTAAAAAAAGTGTGTATTGGCCCGTTTTAGTGCTGAAAACCGGATATTTTTAGTAATTTTGCGCCCATAAGTGGCATATTTGTTGCTACATGTTGAAAAAAGAATATATAGTTAATTGTAAATAGTCAAAGAGTAAATGAACAACATACCGACTATGACCAAGAACCTGTTGGTCATTAACGTACTTGCCTATCTGGCCACGGTGCTACTTGAACGCAGTGGCATAGACCTAAACGCGCTGATGGGACTGCACTTTTTTAAGGCCAGTGCCTTCCATGCCTATCAGTTTCTGACCTACATGTTCCTGCATGGCAGTTTCACGCATATCCTCTTTAATATGTTTGCACTGTGGATGTTCGGTTCTGTCATAGAGCGCGTATGGGGTCCGAAGAAATTCCTTTTTTATTACATTGTGTGCGGCGTCGGTGCGGGTATTGTGCAGGAGTTGGTACAGTATGGAAACTATGTCGCACAGGGACTGGACGCCTACCAATATGTGAATATGGGTGGTGCGCAGATATCAATGGACACCTATATTAATATGTGGACAACCATTGGTGCCTCAGGTGCAGTCTATGGTATTCTGTTGGCATTCGGTATGATCTTCCCCAACGAGCGTCTGTTCATCATTCCTTTCCCATTTCCTATCAAGGCCAAGTGGCTCATCGTTGGCTATATTGCCATTGAACTATTCTCAGCGATGAGTGGTCCTGGCGATGGCGTTGCTCACATGGCTCACTTGGGTGGTATGCTCTTTGGCTTCCTGCTGATACGCTATTGGCGCAAGCATCCTGACGGCAGCCAGCGCTTCGGACGTAGTTATGGTCAGGAGTTCTTCGACAACCTGAAGCGTAAGTACGACGAGCGTCAGCGTAACCAGCGGATGCATGCTGAGCAGACCCGCTGGGAAGAGAGACGTCAGGAGACTGACGAGGAGTATAACCAGCGTCAGCGACAGAATCAGGAAGAGATAGACGCTATCCTCGACAAGATACGCAAGAGCGGCTACGACAGTCTGACCAAAGAGGAGAAGCAGAAACTGTTTGAGCAGAAACGAAACTAGTGGTTAGGAATCGGTGATTAAGCAATTAAAGAAGTTGACCGTGCAGATGATGACGGGAGCGAATGTCGCTACCGTCGTTGTGATGCTGTTGGTAGGATATAGCGACCGTATCTATCCTGCAGACCATCCATTGGTGTCAACTATCGGCATGGCCTTTCCTATTTTGCTACTCATCAACATGGGCTTCTTGTTGTTCTGGCTTATCTTCAAGTGGACCAGAGCATGGGTACCCGTGGTGGGTTACGTGTTAGCCTATATACCTATTTCTATATATATACCTCTGAATGTGGGTTCGTCTCCCCCAGATGATGCCATCAAGTTGGTGTCGTATAATGTCTGTAGCTATGGTGGAAACTATAAATACGATGATGGTTTTGAAAAGGTACGTGATTATCTGATAAATGAACAGGCAGATATTGTCTGTCTGCAGGAAGACAATGACTCTTGGCGCCGTTATTGTTTCAAGCAGTATGAAGAACGAGGACTGCTGTATAACGACACCGTGGAGTTGTGCCATAACTCCCAAAGTTTCAATTGTCTGGGTATTCATACTAAATATCCTATCATTCGTCGTGAGCGCATCTACTATCCTACGGCAAGTAACGGTAGTGCGGCATGGTGGCTGAAGGTGGGAACGGATACATTGCTGGTGGTTAACAACCACTTTGAGAGTTGTCATCTGAACAGTGAAGACCGACGTCAGTACCGTCAGATGCTAAGGGGCGAGATGGGTAGGGACTCCGTACGTGCCGAGTCTAAACTTCTAATGGTGAAGTTGGCCGAGGCTAACGCCAAGCGTTCCAAACAGATAGATGCTGTCTGTGATTATGTAAACCAATATCTAGGACGATATCCTGTCATTGTCTGTGGTGACTTCAATGACAATCCGATATCCTATTCGCGGCATAAAATGGGTAAGGTATTGCACGACTGTTTTGTAGAAACGGGGCGGGGTATCGGTTTGTCATATAATCAGAAAGCTTTCTCATTCCGTATCGACCACATTTTCTGTTCTTCAGATATTACCCCCTATCAGTGCCATATTGACTCAAAAATGGACGCTAGTGACCACAATCCGATAGTCTGTTGGCTAAAAATTGGTGTAAAATAGTGAAAATGACACGAATTTTTGCAATAAATTTCTGTAAGTGAAGAAAAATGAGTATATTTGCAGGCTAAAAATGCGAAAACATCAAATAAAACAATAAAATCAAACAATGCAAAACAAAGGAATTGTAAAATTTATCGCAATCGTCTTGATTCTCGTTTGCTGCTTCTACCTTTCCTTCACTTTTGTGACACGCCACTACGAAAGTAAGGCTGCTGCCATGGGTGAGGAGGCCGGTCAGGAGTACCTCGACTCAATCATGAACGAGAAAGTGTACTGCGGAATTTATTCTTTCAAGCAGTGCCGTGAGTTGGAGATGGGCCTGGGTCTTGACCTGAAAGGCGGTATGAACGTTATTCTTGAGGTTTCAGTACCCGATGTTATCGACGTGCTGGCTGACCACAAGACCGACGCAGCCTACAAGAAGTCAATGGAAGAGGCCAAGAAGGAAGAAGAGACTAGTCAGAACGACTTTATCTCGCTGTTCATCAAGTATTGGAAGCAGAACAGTAACGGTCGCCCCTTGGCAGCTGTGTTCGCTACCCAGCAGATGAAGGGCAAGGTAAGCACCCAGTCGAGCGACTCAGAAGTTGAGAGCGCTCTGCGTGCTGAGGTACAGTCGGCCGTAGATAACTCATTCAACGTTGTCCGCAACCGTATCGACAAGTTCGGCGTTGTACAGCCCAACATCCAGAAGTTGGAGGGTCAGTCAGGCCGTATCATGGTCGAGATGCCTGGTGTGAAGGAGCCTGAGCGTGTACGTAAGTTGCTGCAGGGTTCTGCTAACCTGGAGTTCTGGGAGACCTACAACTCTCAGGAGATTGCTCCGCTGCTTTCTCAGCTGAACCAGAAGTATGCTGCCCTGAACGGCAATGCTGCTGCAGACACCACTGCTGTTGTTGCCAACGATTCTACCGCTGTTGCTGAGGCTGCTGCTGACACTACAAAGGCTGCTGCTACTGATTTGGCTGCCAAGCTGGCCAAGAAGGATAGCAAGGCTACCAATATTGAGAAGGATTTGGCTCTGAAGACCAATCCTCTGTTCGCTGTCTTCCAGCCCGTTCCCCAGGGTCTGGCTATCGTAGGTTATGCTAATGCCCGCGATACTGCACAGGTGAACAAGGTTATCTACTCTGATATCGCTGCAACCATCCTGCCTGCTGAGTGCAAGCTGCGCTGGGGTGCTAAGGCTGAGGACTTCGGTGGCGAGAATACCAAGGGTGACATCTTCGCCCTCTATGCCCTGAAGGTTACTGAGCCTAACGGCCGTGCTCCACTGGAGGGTGACGTCATCACCTCTTCTAAGGACGACTTCGACCAGATGGGTCACCCCTCTGTTTCTATGCAGATGAACTCTGATGGTGCTCGTCGTTGGAGCCAGATTACCAAGCAGAACATCGGTCGTGGTGTAGCCATCGTGCTCGACGACGCCGTTTACTCTGCTCCCCGTATCCTGACTCAGATTGACGGTGGTAACTCTCAGATTACTGGTAACTTCACCATCGAGGATACCAAGGACTTGGCTAACACACTGAACTCTGGTAAGATGCCGGCTCCTACCCGCATCGTACAGGAAGAGGTTGTTGGTCCGTCACTGGGTGCTCAGTCTATCAAGCAGGGTATCATGTCGTTCATCGTTGCCTTCGTGCTGCTGATGATCTACATGATTATGCTGTACGGCTTCATCCCCGGTATCATGGCCGATATTGCTCTGCTGTTCAACCTGTTCTTCACACTGGGTATTCTTACCTCGTTCCAGGCTGCACTGACCATGCCAGGTATCGCTGGTATCGTACTGACACTGGGTACCGCTGTGGATGCTAACGTGCTTATCTACGAGCGTATCAAGGAAGAGCTGAAGCATGGCATTGGTCTGAAGGAGGCTCTGCAGAAGGGTTACTCTAACGCCTTCAGCGCTATCTTCGACTCTAACGTCACCTCTCTGATTACCGGTTTCATCCTGCTGTTCTTCGGTACAGGTCCTGTCAAGGGCTTCGCTACCACTTGGATCATCGGTATCTTCTGCTCATTCTTCACTGCTGTGTTCCTGACCCGTCTGGTTTATGAGAACCGCCTGAAGAAGGACAAGTGGCTGAACCTGACCTTCGTAACCGGTTACTCTAAGAACCTGATGCAGAACGCTAAGTACAACTTCATGGGTATGTACAAGAAGTCATTCCTCATCTGGGGTGTTGCTGCCGTTCTGTTCTGCGTATCGTTCGCCGTTCGTGGTCTGAGCGAGAGCATTGACTTCACTGGTGGTCGTAACTATGTTGTTACCCTCGACAAGGAGACTCCCGTTGAGCAGGTTCGTCAGGCTCTGGCTGGTGCCTTTGTTAACACTATCGGTGAGAATGCCGGCAAGGAGGCTAACACCAGCGTTATCGCTCTGGGTACCGATGGCAAGACCATCCGTGTCTCTACCAACTGGGATATCGAGTCTAACAGCCCGACGGTTGACGATGAGGCTGAGACCATTCTCTATAACGCACTGAAGAAGGGTAACTTCATCAGCCAGGCTAATGTTGAGGACTTCAAGAACCCCGATGTTCGTCAGGGTGGTTCTATCATCAGCTCTGCAAAGGTAGGTCCTGCTGTTGCTAAGGACATCACCTATGGTGCTATCATCAGCGTCATCATCGCTCTGATTGCCATCTTCCTGTACATCCTGCTGCGCTTCCGCAACGTCGCTTACTCTACTGGTGCTACCATCGCACTGGCTCTCGACGCGCTGGTGGTTATCGGTATGTACTCTGCACTGTGGGGCATCGTTCCCATGTCACTGGAGATCGACCAGGTATTCATCGGTGCTATCCTGACCGTGATTGGTTACTCTATCAACGATAAGGTGGTGGTCTTCGACCGTATCCGTGAGAACTTCCAGCTCTATGGCAAGCGCGACCGTCAGCAGTTGTTCAACGATTCGCTGAACCAGACACTGGCTCGTACCATCAACACCTCTGTCACGACATTGATCGTGTTGCTGTGTATCTTCATCCTCGGTGGTGACTCTATCCGCAGCTTCTCGTTCGCAATGATCTTGGGTGTTATCTTCGGTACCCTGTCGTCACTGTTCATCGCTGCTCCTACCGCATTCCTCGTGATGGGTCGTACCATCCGTGAGGATGAGGCTGCTGCTGAGTAATAAGAAGTAACATACAATAAATCAGCCCGCTTCCACATTGGAGGCGGGCTGATTTGTTTCTGGGGAAACAAATTCTTTTTTTTCTGGAAACGAATGTTATTTTTCTTAGAAACGAATTATCCTAATTGGTCCTAATTTTTATCACGAATTATCCTAATTATTATTTAAAATTTTAATTAATTAAATTCGTGGATAAAATTCGTTTTAATTATTCAAATTCGTTTCTTAAAATATTATGGTTTATTATGGGTATTCGTTTCTTAAATAACAAACTCCCCTTCGTTTCTGAAGATCATTTTATTTCAATTAAAGTAGTAGAGGAATGCTGCGATGCCTTCGAGGGCAGGCTTGCGCTCTCCTTCAATCTCAATCTTGAACTTAATCTCTGCCTTGCAGATGCCGCGCAGGTTCTGGATGTTGTGCAGGGTAGTAACCAGACGAACCTTAGAACCTGTAATCACGGGCTGTCCGAAGCGCATATCCGTCATGCCGTAGTTCACCAGCATCTTGATGTTATGCACCTCGATAATCTGGTCCCACATATAAGGCAGCAGACTCAGTGTCAGGTAGCCGTGAGCAATGGTCGACTTGTAAGGACTCTCCTCCTTGGCGCGAGCCACGTCAACATGTATCCACTGATGGTCCAGCGTAGCGTCAGCAAACAGGTTGATACGGTCCTGGTCAACCTGCAGCCAGTCTGATGCTCCCAACTCTTCGCCCAGGTGGGCGGCAAACTCGTCGTACGAGTTAATCACTAATTTTCCCATAGTTTTTTTGTCTTTTATAGAAATTTATAGTGCAAAGGTAGTCATTTTTCGCAGAAAATGACTACCTTTGCAGCACTTTTTGTTGCCCTGATAGTTAAATGGATATAACAAGGCTCTCCTAAAGCTTAGTTCCGAGTTCGATTCTCGGTCGGGGTACCAAGAAAGAGAGGTTGTTCACCATCGAACAACCTCTCTTTCCTTTTTTTCAGCCATCAGCCACCAGCCATCATCCTCCAAATTGCATTTTTGTTCGTTTTATTTGGTGGTTTCAACATTTATTTGTATCTTTGCAACTGATAATATTTGGTTAGTTTCTAACTTTTGAGTATGGATACAGATAATATGTTATCAGTTCTTGAGAACTACACATTTGAGACAACGGATGACATAGCCATGAAGATGGCTGAAGATTTTCGTCGCAGGCGGATTGAGAAGAATCTGACGCGAGAACAACTGGCAGAAAAGGCACAAATTCCTGTCAGTAATATTGTGAGGTATGAACAGAAAGGTCTTGTATCGCTAAAGAATCTGATAGCACTGTCTGTGGCCTTGGGCTATACGTCGGAGATAAAAAATCTGTTTGCCACTCCCAAATACTCGACAATGGAGGAACTGACACAGATACGCAAGAATACTTATAAGAAAAAAGCATATAGTAAGCAATGAAAAAGATAGACCATATTACGATAAGGTATCATGAGCGCATCGTAGGTTCGCTCTCACTGACTCCCGATGACAAACTATGTGCCTTTGAGTACGACAAGCAGTGGCTTGCCGACAGCTTTAGTATATCGCCTCTCGAGCTGCCATTGCGGCCAGGACTGTTTATTGCCAAACCCTCGCCATTTCAAGGTGATTTTGGCATTTTCGAGGATAGTCTGCCTGATGGCTATGGGCGCTATCTACTACACAAAGCCTTGCAGCGCGAAGGGGTGAACGATTCTGATCTGTCGTCATTAGACCGCTTGAGTATCGTTGGCAGTGGAGGTATGGGAGCACTTACCTACCACCCGGAAACACATTTTAGTATTAATAATAATATATTAGATTTCGACCTGTTGCAACAAAAAGCACTAGAGGTGCTGAAGGAACAGCAGGATACTGATGCAGGATTATTGTTGTATAACAGTGGTAATAGTGGTGGAGCACGTCCTAAGGCGGTGCTTCACGATGAAGAAGGTCACTGGTTGGTAAAGTTCAGACATACATACGACCCTAAGGATATTGGTTTACAGGAGTTCCACTATAACGATGTGGCGAGGCAATGCGGCATCAGCGTGCCCGACTTTAAACTGGTAAATGGGAAGTATTTTGCGACTCGTCGTTTTGATATCGATGCTAATGACAACAGAATACATGTAGCTACAGCAGGCGGGTTGCTATGTTTGTCATTGCAGAATCCCGTACTTGATTATAGTAACCTGCTGGCACTGACGGGTTTTCTTACTCAGAGTGGCCGTGAGGTTGAAGAGATGTTCCGTAGAATGGTGTTCAATTATCTGACCGACAACAAAGATGATCATTGTAAAAATTTCAGTTTCTATGTGCATGAAGAGTCTGCAGGTAGATATGTATGGCATCTGGCTCCGGCATACGACTTGACACTCTGCACTGAAGGATACAATGGTGAGCATGCTACATCTGTTAATGGCACAGGCAATCCCACTCTGGCAGATATGATAGCTATAGGTGTAAGAAACAAAATGAGAGAACAACGCTGCCGCGAAATCTTCGACGAAGTATATTCTGCCTGTGGCGACTTGCTGTTACACCAGATTAAAACTGACTAATGCACAAAACGTACATAGAATGCGGTTCCTTTTGTGTTCGATTCTCGGTCGGGGTGCCAAGAAAAAGCAGGTATGTCACTTTAGTGTTGTAGATGACGTCGGAAGCACCCGAAGATGCCGTTGGAACGGGGGCAAGGTGACGTGTGAACGCAAATAGGAATAACAAACGAATATTCCCTGCCTGGGAACGTTTTGCTCCCTGCCTGGGAATCTAAAATTCCCAAACTGGGAATCAATTGCGTCACTTAAACCGAACGATTGCTAGCTTTAAACGTACGTTATTGAACAATAAGGGCGCCTTATTGCCGAATAACGAACGAGTATTAACGGAAAGTGGTCCATCTCTCACAAATCTCTCCTATATCTCTCCTGTGGCTCTCCTGTCTGTCCGAGAGTCAGCATGATGCTGCATTGATGTGATGGGAGTGATGACTGAGAGATATGTGAGAGATTATTTTTATCCCTCACATGCTCAAACCCCTTTATACAAAGGCGATTCCGACGATTATGTGAGAGATGAGAGAATTTTTTGAAAAAAATAAAAACTGTCTTTTTCGTGTTCCGTAATTCGTAATCCTTTGCGTAAATTTACGTCAATTAATGATAGAAATATTTTGTATTCCCCATTTTATGTCTTATCTTTGCATCCGACAAGTGGTCAACTGCGACCATGCGTCATAACTTCGCTGGTAAAAAAACGAGAAGCATTGTGCTTCGTCTTGTCTTTAGAAACCTGAGAAATTTCAAATGACAACAAGATGGACATAGTGGCTCTCTCACGCGATAGCGTGGGATTGTTGTGTCATTATATCTTTTTGTCATCGGTTTTCTCAGGACCGCTAAAGAGGAGATGTAGGACGGCTTCAGTCTTACGCTCTTTTTGTGTGCATAAACATCATGAGAGTAACTACTTGAAACTATTA
>JAEEGH010012100.1_pt1 | contig 19459 bp, 12 predicted proteins | sample 9134181 | NCBI WGS metagenome assembly JAEEGH01 (sample SAMN16246544, study PRJNA631951) | gut metagenome | biome: gut microbiome; feature: rumen; material: DP-attached | host: Bos | place: Iran: Karaj | collected 2018-10 | reverse complement strand
CGGTCGTGATGAACGGCTTCCCTTGCGAGTCAAACGAGATGTCGATCAGGACCTCGGAACCGTCCACAATGCCTTCGCCATACAGGTAGACGAAGGCGTTCTCCAATCCGCCCCAGATGTCAGGCTTAGCGTCCCATTCCGCATCGTCGCCTGAAAGCCCCACCTCAACCACCCAGGCGGCATAGCCCTCGCCACACTCAATGATCCGCTCCTTCCCGTCTTGAGACAGCTCGTCTGTCAGGCAACTTGCGACCTTGACATAATCGTCATCGCACTCTCCCTCATCGCCTGCGCTGATGGGTGTCATGCAATCGTAGCCGCATGTGGCATCAACGCAGGATATTCCAAGATTGATTTTCACGCAATCGCAAGTGCCTTTCCAGCCCATTCCGATGCCTGCAGCGCCGGAACCGCCAGTGGCATATACAGCCCCGCCGTTTATGACAATCGAACCGCAATCAGAACCATCGCCTCTACCATCTCCTGATCCAATGCCAGCGCCGTAGTCGCCGCCTTTGGCTGTGATATCGCCTCCGTTAATCTCAATGCCGAAGAAACAATCGCCGTCCCTGCCTGTTCCGATGCCTGCGGCGTTTGATCCGCCAGTGGCATATACAGTTCCGCCGTTGATAACGATTGAATCGCAATCGGAGGAGTCGATTTCACCATCTCCTGATCCAATGCCGGCTCCGTAGTTGCCGCCTTTGGCTGTGATATCGCCTCCGTTAATCTCAATGCCGTTGTTACAAATGCCTTCCTTGCCTGTTCCGATTCCTGCGGCTTCTAATCCGCCAGTGGCTGTGATCTCGCCTCCGTTGATAACAATCGAATCGCAATAGGAACCACTGTAGTCGTATTCGCCATCTCCTGTGCCAATGCCGGCGGCATAGACGCCGCCAGTGGCTGCAATATAGCCTCCATAGATGGTTATGTCACCACACGAGCCGATATTTCCACTTCCGATGCCGGCGCCTCTATCTCCTCCTGTGGCCTCAATGTTGCCGCCATAGATCGTAATGTCGCCGCATGTGCAACCTTCGCTGCCGAGGCTACCGCCAATGCCGGCGGCGCCATTACCGCCTACTGCTTTGATCGTGCCATCATAGATTGTAATGGCGCCGCAATTGGACTCGAAGCCGCCGCCGATGCCAGCAGAAAATCCACCACCCTTTGCGGAAATGCGGCATTCCTCATCAACGTCGATGACAATGTCGCCGCAGGCAAGCTCGCCGCCGTAGCCGCCTCCGATTCCCGCTGCCCAGCTACCGCCAGAGGACGCAAGCGAACCGTCGCCCTGTATCGTGAGCGTGCAATTTGTTGGAAAGCAGATGCCGGGATATTCCTGATGGAACGAATTTACGATGCTGTCGCCTTCCAGAATGATCGTCGCGTAGCCTTCGCACGTCAGGCCCGCATACTGCGAGCTGCCGTTGGTTGTGCCATTGGTGTTGATGTTTACGCCCCGAACCACCACGGTTGCTCCTGCGTCTATGGACACCTTGTATCTTCCTGCGAGCGTACCGGCAATAACCTGTCCGCTATGGACCGTAATTCTACCGTTCAGCGAGGAAAGGTCAATGACCGACTCGATAATGCGAGTGTTGCCCTGAATCACGCTGGGCAGTCTGCTGTCGACGGAACAAGAAACGTTATTGCCGCCGTTACCGGCGCCGATGGGATTGTTGCAGTTATCGCCGCATGTCGCGACAACGCGAGGATATTCGTCGAATTCGCTGACACAGATCTGGACTCCGCCGCAATTTCCTCTTGAGCCGGAACCGATGCCTGCCGCGTACTCGCCTCCTGTCGCCGTCACTTTGCCTCCGCATATCGTGACCGTCCCGCAACTTCCCTCATAGGCGCTGCCGATGCCCGCAGAGCCAAATCCGCCGCTGGCAGTAACGACGCCGCCGCCGATGGTTATGTCGCCACACGACCCTTCGAAAGTCGAGCCTATGCCTGCGGAGCTGTCGCCGCCAATGGAAGTTACGACGCCACCACTGATGACAATGTTACCGCAGGCGGCTTTATAGCCGCCTCCGATGCCTGGCGCTTCCGCGCCAGTCGCAGATATCGACCCGCCGTCGATGAATATGTTGCCGCAGGGCAGCTTGTCGCCGCCGCCGATTCCGGCTGCATAGCCGAGACTAGTCACAGAGAGTGAGCCTTCACCGTCTATCGTGAGCGTCTTGTTCTCGGGAACATGGATACCAGGGTACGTCGCGGCGAAACTGCAGATTTCGTTGGCGCCTTCGAGGAGAATCGTCGCGTCGCCAAGGCAGGTGACTCCGGCCCATGTGCAGTTTTCGAGGTTTTCGTCTTCTTCGTCTGCGATGATGGTTACGCCGTCGAAGACCACACTGGCGCCGTCGGCAATGGATATCTTGCAGTTGCTGCCGAGTTTTCCGGTGATTATATCCTTATCTGCAAGCGTCAGATCGCTGACAACACCGGAGAGATCAATCGTAGCCGCAACTGCGCCAGATGCAACGGCAAAGGCCGCCGCAACGACCGCCAACAGTTTCTTCATGTCATTTCCTTTCATTCATTGGAGTGCAGCCTCACTGACGGCTCCACGTTGCCGCGACAGGCCATACGACCAGGCGACGATCGCACGTCATGATGCTAAGCTGGAATCCGGGGTTAAGTATACATAATTCCGGGCCGTTTTTCAAGAGCGAGGGCGATCACGAGGCGGTGCGGCGTCAGTCCCCCGACCGCAGGATCATGAAGCCCTTCTCCGCATTCGCCGGAATGGGCGCGAGAATGCGCGTTCCGTCCGCACTGACTTCGAGATCGGACTTCTTGAACGAGACAGGGCTCCAGTTCGACTGTTCGGCCGTGAGGTCCGCGTTCGTGCAGACGCTTATGCCAAGCAGAGCCGTTCCGTTCGCGACCTCAAGCGCCGCGGCGCTGGCGGCTTCGAGTTCGGTCTGAGAGACAAGGACCATGCCGGCGGGGACTTCCACCGAACCAAGACCACTGCGAAGCTTTCTCAGAGGCACGCCGCCAAGCGTTGTCGCATCCGAGAGCGAAGCAAGCGCATTGGCGCCGAGAATCACGCCGTCCCCAACGACGACGCTTCGCACCTGCGTCGGATCCCACGGCACATCCGCGGCGTTTGCAAAGTCATACGTCGGGCCAGTTCCGTCGATGGAAAGGACGCCGTTTGCGTCAAGGACGGCGACCACAGACTCGCCAACAGTCCACAGCCCGGCCGCCGCCGTGCGGAAGAGCCACGTGTTCGGTCCGTCGGATTCAAGCGTGATGACATTGGAGCTGTATTCCGCGCCGGTGAATAGCTCGCGGACTTTCACGACGTTGTCGGGCAGCGTGATCGTAGTATGAGTTCCGTTCGTTCCCGTGTGGAACATGAATACGTCGCCATGACGGCGGATATAGCTTCCCGGTGCCACATACTGATGAGCTCCGGCTTCCTTCAGAATCGCCGCATACAGTCTGCCGTCAGTCCCATTGGATCCCGCCGGCATCTCGGGCACGATAATGCCGCGCGCTCCGCCTGCGAGCGTCTTCGCATAATAGTAGTACCTGGAACTGCCAAGTAGAAAATTGTATTCTGTCGCGTCAGAATCCTGGCAGACGATTTTCGAGCGGCGCGCGACGCCGCTCGCGGTCACGCCAGTGAGCGCGGACATCGCCGCGTCATCGAAGCCGTTCTCAGTGACGCCGCCGGCGGGGCCGATCCAGATCGCCGTCATGCCAGGCCTGCGCGTCCGCTGTACGAGCGCCTTGCGTTCGTCAGGCGTCAGGTAGAACGCGTTCAGGAACATGACGATCTTGTAGCCGCGGGGATTGGCGATGTAGTCCTCGAGGGAAAGGAGGTCGAACGGAATGCCCGAGCGGTTCAGGTAGAGGAGCGAGGTCTGGTAGAGGTTCCAGGTGAAGTACGAGCCCTTGCCGCCGTCGCGGCGAATGGCCTCGCGCGTGCTGAACACGACCGCTACCTCGTTGCCTGATTCCGACGCCGCATCGCCGGCCATTGCGAGAGCTGTCCTGGAGTCCTCTACCGCACGGAACACAGCCGGGTCGTCGAAGGCGTGCGGACGCGAGCCGGACTGCGTGATCGGGTCGTTGAGCTGGATGCCGCCGCCGTCGAAGAACGGATTGAGCATGTTGCGGCGCATGCACATCTCCGTCTCGCGCGGAGTCTCCGTGCAAAGGGCCAAACCGTCGTTCTGGCTCTGGAGCCAGTTGCGGATGTGGTGGAAGCGGCTGTCGTCCTCAAGGAGCGCAAGCTTGCCGTAGCGGCGGAAGAGCGACGGAATCGTCCGCGTCACATAGCTGCCGCCCGCGCGGCGTCCGTCCTTGCTGTAGTACGCGGGGCACGAGAGGATGTCGACGTTCGGGCTCGACAGGACCTTGTCGAGAAGCGACGTCGCCCCTTCCGGCGGATGGTCGTCGTAGAGATAGCCGTAGTAGGCGCCGACGAGCCGGCCGGGGAACGCCTGCTTCGCAGTGTCCGCCATCTCGAGGAGGAAGTCGGCCATCGTGTTGATCAGGCAGTCGTAGTAGTCGAGGACGAGCTGGTCCTGGGCGGGATCGAGGAGGTCGCCGTTCCTGTTCGGCTGCGAGGGGTCGGGGTCCTCGTGCTTCCGCGCCGAGATGGGCGGGATCGTGGCGTCGTCGACATTTCGCTTCGCCTTCATGTAGGCGCGGAACTTCTCCTGCATGCGAAGTCCGTTGTCTGGGCCTTCGTACATCCCGAAGTAGCACCATTCGGTGTAGGTTCCGTAGCTCAGGCGGAAACCTACGAGACGCTTCCGCCACGGCTGGGTCTCGACGTATTCGCCGAGTTTCTTGATCATGTCTACAACAAGCGCGCGGAACAGGTCGCTTGCGGGCGAAGGACGCAGCACGCGCTCACGGAACTCGTCGCCGGCGCTCGGGTTCACGGCACCTGTCTCGTAGCCGACCTGCTCGTCGGGATGGGCCTGAGCCCATTCATTCATCATGAAGCGCGGGGAAATGACGACGTATGCGTCCGGATTTAGCTCAAGGAGCCGGCGCACCTTGTTGCTGACGCTCGAGAAGTCGTAGGGACGCCCTTCGCCCTTGTAGAAATTGTCCGCGAAGAAATTGATCTGGACTATGTCGAACCCGACCTTCGACAGCCGGACGATCGCGCTTTCGTTGTAGGCGTCGCCGACCTGGCATATGTTGAAGTCGGGCGCGTGGAGCCGGCCGTTAAGCTCGACGAACGGCGAGTTCCCGCGGTACACGATGCGCGCGACGGGGTCGGGCTCCTGTTCAAGCCCAGCCCACGCCGCTTCGAATGCCTGCGACGGACCCTGCGCCGCGGCGATGCGAGCCTTGTCCTCCGGCGTCAGGCAGAGCCCGATGCGAGAGTCGCCCGCAAAGCGCGTGGCCCACGGCTCGGTGAGCGCGTCTCCGACGACCGTCACCTGTGGCCACGCAGCGTCGTTGAAGCCGGGCTGCTCCCATCCGCTCGCAGGGGCATGGACCGTGCCCTTCACGGCCGCGCAGCTGTGGACGTAGGACGTCGCGCCCGAGCTGTAGGCGCATTCGAGGAGATAGAGCGCTGCGGAGACGGAAGTCGCATTGGTGAGCGAGACGGCGATCGTGTTCTCGCCCGCCACCAGGTACGAGGTGACGGTGCGGTGCCCTTCGAGCGCACGCCCGTTCACGAACACCTCGCCGGAATCGTCGAGGCACCGGCTGAGCATCGCCCTGGACGGCTTCGCGTCCAGTGTGAACGTGTGGCGGTAGTACGAGACGCCGCCGTTTGTCGGTTCGCCGTCCGCCGCCCACACGAACTTCGAAGCGCTCGCCTCGCCCGCGGGAATCCCGGCGACCTCCGGCGCAAACTCATAGACATAGGGCTCTTCTCCGAAAGCGGAAAGAGCCAGCGCAGCCGCGCAAACGACAACAGATACTTTCATTACATCGCCCCTCTTTGTGGTGAGCCTTTGACCTACATTGTATCAAAAGCGCACCGCTCGGGCAATGGAACGAAAGTATACCGTGCGCCGAGCCGTCCGGAGGTACTACTTCACCCAGACGGAAAAGCGACGGGCTGAATACTTGCCGCCGTTCGCGGCGAACGTCCAGTCGGGCTGTGCGCGACCGCCGCCAGGGCACCGCCCTATGCCGATGTCGGACTGCGTCGTCGGGTTGTTCAAGCGGTTTATCGCAAACACGGTTGTCTTCGAGACGATGTCGTGCACCTGCAGGCACCCGTAGCCCAGCCTGTCGCCGTCTCTGTCCATCGTGTCGTTGAAGTCATATGCCGTGCTGTCGCCGCCGGCCGGCTCGGGCTGCGCATTCGGGCTGTAGTTGCAGGTGTAGAACTCCATGAAGCCGCAGTCGGCGTCCGTCACGGCCCTGACCGTAGGCGAATTCGAGCGGACTGTCAGATGGGAAACCGGCCTGCGGATTCTGCGCGCACCATTCTTGCCCGTGAGCACAAGGTCGTCGCTGCGGGTCGAGAACGCGTCCATCGCCGTCATCACGAACTCGACACCGCCTTCCTTGTCGGCAAGCTCAAGCAGATAGGCGACACGCCTGACTCCGTCGACGCTTTCGAGGACCTCGGGCGGTTTCGAGGCAAAGTCGATGTTGGCCGGAAGGTTGAGCTTCTGCACGCACTTCATGCCCTGCAGCTCCGGGAGCTTCTCGGCGTCGCCAAGCGACGCGGACTTCGAGCCGATGCGGAAAGGGCCTGCAGGCAGTCCCGCGCCGTTGACGAGATTCGGCGTCGAACCGTTGTACGCGGCAAAACGCATCGAGACGGGCCATTGCACTCCGCGGGCCTTGAGGACCACGTCATGTCCGTCGATTCTAGCGTCGGCCGGCTTCCACGCGCCGTCGGGGCCGCAAAGCTCGAAGCAGGTCGGCGCCCTGCCGTCGCGCGTCTTCAGTCCGTCGGCGTTATCCATCGTCACGCGGAACTCCGAGCCATTGATGCTGGAGCTCTTGGGCACGGGCGTGCGCCAAGGGCGGACGGCCTTCCCGTACACGCGGTCGAGCACCTGGTCCGCAAGGCGCATGCCGACCGTCCTCTTGTCGGTCGGGTGGACGTCTTCCACGTTGCCGACGTCGTTGATGACCGTGTAGCCGCTGTTCGGGACGACTTCCGGTATGCGGGCCTGGACCTCCTGGAAGACAGGCACGACAGTGCCCTTCGCGTCGTCGTACTTGTAGGGCGCTATCTGGATCAGGAAGTAGGGAAAGTCGCCCTGGCCCCATTCACGCCGCCAGCCTCTGACAAGCGAGACGGTCTTGTCCAGGTATGCGTTGCCGTCCTTCCTGTTCGCTTCGCCCTGATACCATATCGCGCCCTTTATGGCGTACGGGACGAGCCCCGCGACCATTCCGTTCCAGAGCATTGTCGGCGTGTCGCACTCGTTCCTGTACGTGTTCAGGTGCTGAAGGAGCCAGAGGTCGTCGGGATGTCCCGCAGGCGTCCAGGGCTCGATGCGCGTTCCGCCCCACGAGCTGTTGATGAGGCCCACGGGCACATGCAACTCCTTCATCAGCGTCTCGCCGAAGATGTAGGCGACGGCGCTCTGCCGCACAACCGACTCTGGAGTGGTCGGCTCCCACTTCGCGTCCACGTCGTCAAGCGGGGCCGCGGCAGTCTTGCGGCCGACCTTGAAGTGCCTGAGGTTCGGGTGCTTCGCCGCGGCGATCTCGGCAGCGCTGTTCTTTATGCAGCGCGCCTTGTCCCAGGACAGGCCGCCTGGCCCAACTGGAAACTCCATGTTGCTCTGGCCGGAGCAGAACCACACCTCGCCCACGACGACGTTCTTGAAGACGATCTCGTTTTTGCCGGTCACATGGAAGTCAAGGCCCTTGGAGTTCGCCTTGAGCGCAGCCAGGCTGACGCGCCACGAGCCCTTTTCGTCCGCGACCGCCGACGCCTTGCGCCCTGCGAACGTGACCGTCACGCGCTCCCCGGGCGAAGCCTTACCCCAGACCGGAATCTTCTGGCCTCTCTGAAGAACCATGTTGTCGCCGAAAACGTGCGGCAAGGACACCGCGGCATGGACGTCCGCAACAGCAAGCGCCGCGCAGACCAAAGTCAATGCGTGCATCTTCTTCATCGCTCTACCTCTCGAATCTATCAACAAACAAAACGGCGCAACGGACCGCCAGACCTACCTGCGGTCGAAGGAAACGGTGGTGGACCTCAGCAGACGGTCAACCTCGGCGTCTGTCGGCGGCCCGACGATAAGATATATGAGGTCGGGCGCGTTCGCCTTGTTCTCGGCCTCGATTCGCGCGGCCTCGCGCTCCTGGCGCTGCGCCTCGTCGCGCAGCCCTACCCAGCGGTAGTACTCCTTGCCGGAATCGGCGGGCGGATTGTACGGCACCTTCGTCACGCCGTTCCCGTCCTTCGCGATCATCGTGCCTTCGTAGAAGACAACCGTCTTGCGGAAGGACTTGGGCTTGCGATGCTGCGTCTGCCCGCGCTTCTGCACGTCCTTCACAAGCAGTCTCACCGCCTTCGCGAAATCGTCGTACGTTAGGCCTTCGCCGTATCGGAGCGTCCCCACCTTCTGAGTAAGCGCGTCTCGGCCGACGTTGATGCGAACCTCGAACGCGAGCGACTTCGCGTCCATCTTCCTGCTGCCGACGACGGCGCCGAGGGCGCCGAAGCACTCTGCGGACGGCACGAACTTGGCGCCGCCCTTTGCGGGAACGGGCCATTCGGACTTCCCTCCGCTCGGCGGGGCGAAGTACACGACGCCGTCAAGCGAGAAGAAGCCGCCGTGATCAAGCGCCGCGTGCAGGCAGTTGGTGACAGGCACATCGGCCGGCAGGGCAGTCTTCGTGACTCTTTTCGCAGTGGCGATCTTGTTTGTGGTGGCGATCTTGTAGTATTCAATTGAGCCGGCGCCTGACCTGACCATGAGGTTGCACACGCCGTCGGACGCGCCAGGCCTGCTTTCCCTTGGCATGTCATGCCACCAGGCGAGACGAACGCCGTCAAACGACTTCTCGACGAGTTCGAACTCCAGCGCGATCTTCCTGGCGAGCTCCTCAGCGGCGCGCTTGCGCTCCTTCTCCAGACGCTCCGCCTCGAGCCGAGCCGCGGCGGCCTTGGCCTGACGCTCCTTTTCCGCAATCTCCTCGGGCGTCGGAGCCTTCTTCTTCTCCTTCTTAATGACGCGCCTCGGCTTCGCCTTCTTGAGCGGACGATCCTGCATAGAGAGCTGCTCCGCCTCGAACTTCTTCCAGCAGACGTAGCCGCCGCCGCCGATGGCCGACAGAATCAGAACCGTCAAAATCCACATGAACAGGCGCCAGAGGAACTTCTGGTGGACAAGCCGGTCGCGCTTTTCGACGCGGCTCTCGATGTTCGAGACGACTTCCTTGACGAACTCCGTCTCGTTCTTCACCGTGACGGCCGACGGTCTTCGGATGCCGATCTTGGTCTTTGCCGTGGAGCCAGGGGCCTTGGGCTCAGGCTTCTGCTCGGGTATCTTCTCCTTAGGCTGTTCAACAGCCTTAGGCGGCTCCGGCTTGGCTTCAGGCACCTTGACTGGTTCGGTTCCCTTTGCAGGAGCGGATTTCTTTGCGGGCTCGGGCGCCTTTGCGGGCTCGGGCGCCTTTACCGGCTTGGTTTCCTTCGCAGGTTCGGGTTTCTTGTCGGATTCCGGCTTCTTGACAGGTTCCTGGGTCTTGACAGGTTCAGGCTCCTTAGCGGGCTCTGGCGTCTTGACTTGCTTGGTTTCCTTCGCCGGATCGGGCGTCTTGGCTGGTTGCGGCTTCTCGGCCGGTTCCGGCACCTTGACAGGCACGGCTTCCTTGACTGCTTCCGGCGCCTTTGCAGGCTCAGGCGCTTTGGTAGGTTCAGGTTCCTTGACAGGTTCGGGGGTCTTGACTGCTTCCGGCGCCTTGGCCGGTTCCGGATCCTTGGCTGGCTTGGCATCCTTTACAGGTTCGGGGGCTGTTGAAGGTTCCGGCTTCTTCGCCGACTCAGGCTCCTTTATCGGTTCCGGCTTCTTCGCCGGTTCGGGCTCTTTTACCGGCTCGGGTTTCGCCTTTGCAGGCTCGGGCTTCGCCGCTGCCGGCTCCGCCTTTTCGGTCTTGGGCTCTGTCCTTTGCTTTGCAACAGGCAGCTCGAATTTCTCAGCCGTCTCAAGGTCGATATTCTCGCCGCAATAAGGACACGAAACAGACCATTCAGGAGCGACCTGGTCGGCCGCATCGACTATCTTGCCGCATTTGGCACATCTAATGAGCATATATGGAAAGCTCCATTCTCCGTTGTCTATACCGTCCACACGCACCGTTGGGACGCTAATATTCTACCATATTCCAGACGTTTCTGTCGAACGGAATTTTCGACCGCGCCTGAAAACGGCGGAAGAACCTCTTTCGAGGCGTCAAACGATCGCAACATCCACAGGAACCACAAGCCCCGGCAGGACGGCGTCGATGTCGTGCGGATCCATGGCGACAAGTATGCCGCGGTGCCCTGCGTTTATGTAGATCTCAGGCAGGTCGTATATCGTCTTCTGGACATACACCGTCATGCGCCGACGGGTGCCGAACGGAGACGTTCCACCGACATGGTAGCCGGAATGCCTGTCGGCGACCGCAGGCTCGCACGTCCGCACCGACTTGCATCCGCGCGCACGGGCGAGATTCTTGGTCGATATCTCGCAGTCGCCGTGCATCAGGCAGACAAACGGCTTGGACGTCTCGTCCTCAAGAATTATCGTCTTTATGGTGGCGTGGTGGTCAAGGCCCAGCTCTTTCGCCGCCTGGGCGGTTCCTCCGTGCTCCGTGAAGTCGTAGCAGCGAGTGTCGTGCTTCACGTGAGCGGAGGCGAGCGCCCTAAGAGCGCTTGTCATCGGTATTGTCGTCGGCTTCATGTGTCAGACATCCATTCTTCCGCGTATTGCGCGACGCAGCGTGAGAGGGTCGGAGTAGGCGATTCCGGAATCGGCCGGAAGGCCGAACGCGAGACGAGTCACCTTCGCGCCCGTGTCGCCGAGAAGCTCCGCGATGTAGCTCGCCGTAGCGTCACCGTCCATGTCGGTGGAGAGCGCGAGCAGCACTTCCGAGACGCCCTCGCGAAGCACGCGGTCCCGAAGCTCCGCAAGGCGAAGATCCTCCGGCCCCATTCTCCGCGCGGGAGCGAGTTTGCCGCCGAGCGCGTGGTATCTGCCGCGGAACGCGCCCGAGGCCTCTATGGCGATTATGTCGGACGGGTCTTCGACCACGCAGACGACCGAGGCGTCGCGCACCGGATCGGAGCAGAGGTCGCACGGATCGCGGCCGACCACTGTGAACGCCCCGCATCTGGAGCAGCAGGTCGTGCCGGTCTCCGCCGCGACCAGCGCCTCCGCCAGCGGCCTGAGCAGGCGAGCCTTCTCGCGCACCAGCGCAAGCGCCGCGCGAGAGGCGGACCGTCTGCCCAAGCCCGGCAGTCTCGCCAGGCACTTTTCAAGTTCGTCTATCGGAGGTATAGTCCTCATCCGCCCCGCGCGACAGCAGCGTCACTCACTTGCCGAACAGGCCGGCGAGGCTGCCGCTCTCCTGCATCTGCTTCAGCATCAGCTGCTGCGTGGCTTCGCGAGCGCGCTTGAGGGCGCCGTTGACGACGTTGAAAAGCATGGTCTCGAAGCGGTCGGGCTTGCCCTTCAGCACCTCTTCGTAGGCGCTGGGATCGATGGTTATCCTTTCAATCGACGAGTCGCCCTTGGCAACCACGGTAATGCCGCCGTTGGAGTACTCAACCGCAAGCTTTTTGACCTCGGCCTCGATCTTCTTCGCGTCGCTGCGCATCTGCATGGCCTGCCTGAACTGGTCAATCATTCCCATTTGTCTGTGTCTCCTGCTCTATGTTGGTGTCTTCCAGCCGACCTCCCCTTCAAGTGCGGGGCCGGCGATCAATCGAACTTGAGGCCGGAAAGGTCCTCGTAGGCCTTCACGTAGATCTCGCGCGTGCGGGCGATCACTTCGTCGGGCAGCACCGGGCCCGGCGGCTGGTGGTTGAAGCCCACCGAGTCGAGCCAGTCGCGGACGTACTGCTTGTCGAGCGACGGCGGATTCGAGCCGACGCGATACGACGACACGGGCCAGAAGCGCGACGAATCGGGCGTAAGGACCTCGTCGGCGAGGATCAGCGAGCCGTCGGCGTCTTTGCCGAACTCAAACTTCGTGTCGGCGATGATTATGCCATGCTGGCGCGCGTGCTCCGACGCCTTCTTGTAGAGGCCGACCGTCGCATCGCGCAGGGCCTTCGCGGTCTGCTCGCCGACAAGCTCGGCGGTGCGGGCGAAGTCGATGGCCTCGTCATGCTCGCCGATGGCCGCCTTCGTCGTGGGCGTGAAGAGCACCTCGTCAAGCTTGGACGCATTCTGGTAGCCGACGCGGAGCTTCTCGCCGTTGACGGTCTGGCTCTTGGAGTACTCCTTCCAGCCCGAGCCGGTGAGATAGCCGCGCGCGATGCACTCGACGGGCACCATATCGACCTTCTTGACGAGCATCGACCGCCCGCGCAGATCGTCGGCGTATGGTCTGAGCACCTCGGGATACTCCGAGACGTCGGCCGTCGCGAGATGGTTCTTGAAGCCGAGGAAGTCGAGCCAGAAGAGGGACAGGCGGTTCAGCACCCTGCCCTTGTCGGGCACTCCGCATGGCAGTATCACGTCGAAAGCGCTGATGCGGTCGGTCACGACCATGAGCAGCTTGTCGCCCAGGTCGAACACGTCGCGCACCTTGCCGCTCTTCTGGGGGATCCCAGGAATTGAGCACTCGAGGAGTGCATGGTTCTTGTCGTATTTCATGGTTCTGGATATTATACCACAAATGCCGCGCGGCGGCTCAGCTGCCGAAAAGCTTTTCCGCATAGCGGACAAGCCCCATCGCATCCTTCGAATAGTGGTCGGCGCCCATCTTCTCGGCGTAGTCAGCCGTGAGCACCGCGCCGCCAACCGTCACCATGCAGCCCGGCAGCTCCGCATGGACCAGCTTGACCGTCTCCTCCATGAAGCCGACCGTTGTCGTCATCAGGGCCGAGAGGCCCACAAGACGGGCCTTCTCGCGCCTGGCGGCCTCCACGACCTTCTCCGGCGGCACGTCGCGGCCTAGGTCGATCACCTTGAAGCCGTAGTTCTCCAGCAGGGCGCGGCAGATGTTCTTGCCAATGTCGTGGATGTCGCCCTTGACGGTCGCCATGACGATCGGCCCCCGCACATTGCCTGCGTCGCGCGTCGGCAGGGCCGCACGCACGACCTCGAAGGCGGCGCCGGCCGCCTCGGCCGCCATGAGAAGCTGCGGCAGAAAGACCGTGCCGGACTCAAAGCCCTTTCCGACCGTCTCCAGGGCCGGCACTATGCCGCCGCCTATCACGTCGAGAGGCGCCGCGCCGCCGGCAAGGGCCGCCCTGGCGGCTTCGGCCGCATCCGACTTGAGCCCGTGACGTATAGCGCTGGAAAGCCCGTCCTGAGAGCCCGCCTTCTCGGCGTCGGACGGCTTCGCGGCGGAAACGCGCACGACCGACGCCGACGCCGGCGTCCATTCCCTGAAGTTTTCGATCCACTCGCAGCACGTCGCGTCCTTCGCGGTCAGCGCCCGGTATGCGCGGTAGGCCGCCATCATGTCGGACGCAAGCGGATTCACTATCCCCGCCGAAAGGCCGTTCCCAAGCGCCATCGTGTAGAACGCCGCGTTGAGCAGCGGCCGCGCAGGAAGTCCGAAGGATATGTTCGAGACGCCCAGACACGTCCGGCAGCCGAGTTCGGACCTCACGCGTCGAAGCGCCTCCAGTATGACGTTCGCGCTCTGCGCCTCGGCGCTCACCGCAAGGCACAGCACGTCGACCACGAAATCGGAGGGCCTGAGACCGTACTCTGCGCCCCTGGCCAGTATCCGCCTCGCAATGGCGACGCGGCCATCTGCAGTCGGAGGTATGCCGGCCTCGTCGAGCGTCAGCGCGACGACCGCCCCGCCGTACTTCGCGACGAGAGGCAGCACGGCGGACATCGACTCCGCCTTGCCGTTCACCGAATTCACTAGGGCCTTGCCGTTGTAGTGGCGCAGCGCCCTCTCGAGGGCCTTCGGGTCGGAAGTGTCTATCTGAAGCGGCAGGTCGGTTACGCTCTGCACGGCCTGTATGGTCGAATCGAGCACGGCGGGCTCGTCCAGGCCCGGCACCCCTACGTTCACGTCCAGAATGTGCGCGCCTGCGTCCGCCTGGGAAACGGCCTCGCGAAGGACATACGCGACATCGCCTTCCGTCAGCGCGGCCTTGAGCTTCTTCTTGCCGGTCGGATTTATTCGCTCGCCTATGACGACTGTATCCGAAAGCGATATCTCCACCGCGCGCGAGCCCGAAGTCACGACGGTGCGCTCCCCCGAATCGCGCGGCACAGCCGCAACCGTCGCATCCCCCAGCAGACCCCTAACAGCCGCGATGTGCGCCGGCGTGGTGCCGCAGCAGCCGCCCACTATAGCCGCTCCCGCCTCGGCAAGCGCGGCGATGTCGCGCGCAAACTCCTCCGGGCCCACGGTGAACACGGTGCGCCCTTCCACGACTTTGGGCAGGCCCGCGTTCGGCTTTACGGCTATCGGCAGCGCGGTTGCCGCCGCGAAGCGCCTGACGTACTGCAGCATGCGGTCCGGGCCAAAGCCGCAGTTGAGGCCGACGGCGTCGACGCGAAGCCCCTCCAGCAGCGCCGCCACGCACTCCACGCTCGCGCCGGTAAGCAGCTTTCCGTCGTCCCCGAGCGCAACCGTCGCGAGAATCGGCAGGCTTGAGTTCTCCTTCGCCGCGAGCACGGCTGCCTTGAGCTCGTACGCGTCGCTCATGGTCTCCACAACGACGATGTCGGCGCCAGCCTCGGCGCCTATGCGCACCTGCTCGGCAAACGCGTCGTACGCCGCGTCGAACTCGAAGTCGCCGGAGGGCTTGAGAAGCCGGCCCGTAGGCCCGACGTCCAGCGCGACCAGCCGCCCGCCGCCCGCTTCAGCCGCCTCCCGCGCAAGCCCGACACCGGCCGCGATGACGTCGGCAAGCGGCGCGTCGCCGTGGTATTTCGCTGAGTTCGCGCCAAAAGTGTTCGTGTACACGACGTCGGCTCCGGCTTCGAAGTAGGCCTCGTGCACAGCCCGCACGTCGCCAGGACGCGACAGGTTCCAGAGCTCGGGCACCTCGCCAGGCTGCAGCCCCTTCGCCTGAAGCTGCGTTCCCATGCCGCCGTCCAGGAAAAGGACGCGGCCTCCAGTCCATGAGGCAATGTCGATTCTGTCTTTCGCCATACCTGGGAGATTATACCAAATCCTACCGCGCAGGGCGAACGCCTATGATCGCGCTGACCGACTTCGACGGCACCATCAGAAGCGTGTCGGTAAGGGACACCCCGACCTTGCGAGGGGCGTCGAGAAGCAAGAGAAGCTCGCGCTGGGCGGACAGAGGGAACGTCCCGTAGCCGGGCGAATACCTCTCGACCAGCGTCTCCCCGGCCTCAAGCTCCGCGCGTATCTCATCCTCTACCGTGTCCATCAGCTTTTCGATCAGCGCGGCGCCGAGAGCCTGGACAATCAGAGCATCGGCACCGGACGAGACGGACGCACGCCGCTGAAAGGCGTCGAAGTCGGCGCCTATCGTGCCGCATACGAGGTAGACGTCGCGGCATCCCTCCACATGCCGGGCGAGAGTGCCGCTGACCGCGAGGCGCACGTCTCCGGACACGATCGCGCCGTCTGCAAGGGGGAACCGTCTCCAGATGCGGGCCGGACGCACCACGGCGACCGCTTCGTCGCGCAGCTTGCGCAGACGGTCGGCCAGCGCGCCCTCGGGAACCGACCGGCCCATGCGCATGTATCGCGCGACCTCGGCTAGATCAACGGTCATCGTCGCCTACGAGTCCGCGCAGATTGAACATTATCCGCTCCGCGACCTCGGGCTTGTTCATGGTGTAGACGTGCACGGCGTTGACGCCATTGGCGAAAAGGTCTATGATCTGCTCGGTCGCGTAGGCGACGCCCGCGTCAAGCATTGCGGACGGCATGTCGCCGTATCGGTCGACGATCGCCTTGAAGCGGCTCGGCAAATACGTGCCGGAGAGCCTGCATATGCGGTTTATCTGCCGTCCGTTCGTAACCGGCATTATGCCGGCGATGACTGGAACCGTGACGCCGCGGTCGCGCAGCTTCGAAAGGTACCGGTAGAAGATGTTGTTGTCGAAGAACATCTGGGTGGTGACGAAGTCAAGCCCGGCGTCGACTTTCTCGCGCAAATGGGTTATGTCGTCCTCCATGTGCTCGCACTCGGGATGGCACTCGGGATAGCACGCTCCGCCCAGGCAGAATCCGTGCGGTTTCAGCGCGCGAACGAGATCGACGGCGTGTCTGAAGCGCCCTAGCGGAGACTCGGTCGCGCCGCTCGGGACGTCGCCGCGCAGGCAGAGTATGTTCTCGACCCCCGCCTTGGCGAGCGCCGCGGCTTCGGCGGCGATCCCCTCCTCGGTCGCTGAAATGCAGGTGAGATGCGCCAGGGCGGGAACCCCGCACTTCTCGACGAACGACGCAATGGCGGCCGTGTTGGCCTGCGCACCGCCAGCCGCGCCGTACGTCACCGACATGAAGGACGGCCTCTGCCGGGAAAGCCGCTCGACGACCTCCTTGACAGGCGCGAAAGGCAGGTCCTTCCGCGGCGGAAATACCTCGAATGAAACGGAAGGCCTTCCCTCCGCAAGAATGTCCCTAATCTTCATAAGCGTGAATTATAGCATATTCCGCCGCAGCGGTAATCAGAATCCGGCCAAGGCTAGAACCCAGGCAGGTTGAGCTGGCCGGAGACGCACACCTTGCGGCCCTTCGGCAGCGAGCGGTCCGACGTGTCGTACACGACGAACTTTATCGCGTCAAAGCGCCGCGAGAGCTCCGAGCGTATGTAGTCCGAGACGCACTTGACGTTGCCCTTGTCGTCGTCGGAGAAGCCGATGGAAATCGACCTGTTCATCGCACCGGCCCTGCGCAGCAGATGGAACACGTGTTCGACGAAGTCGCGAATGGCGAACTCCTTCGCGAGCTCGGGCCTCGCCGCGTCAGTCGCGGTCGCGAGCTTCTCCTGGTATATCGGGTCCTCCCACATCCGCTTCTTGAAGCCGCAGTTGGTGACTGCCGAGTAGCGGCACTTGCGAAGATACCTGTCGAGCTCTTCCACATCGGTCCCGAAGTCGTTCGCCCCCGCGCCGCCGAGCCACGCCCTGTATCCGCGTATGTTGGACATCATCTCGGCGCGGTCGTCTTCGGAAAGCGCGTACTTGATGAACACGCGGACCGCCCTTTCCAGCGTCTCCGCGGAGTGTCCGCGCGCCGTCACGATCGCGAAGAGGCGCCCTTCGCGAAGGGTCTTCTTGAGCGCGTTGTAGCTTGGGCCGGGCTTCTCTCCGTGCTCTATCCTCTCAAGGGCCGTCACCGTGTCTTCGATGAAGTGCGTCGTGTCCGGCGCGTCCTCGAAGTTGCGGAATGCGTCCGCCCACACCCCGCCCGGCGCGCGGTAGTGCGCGGCGTCGCGGCGCACCAGCGAAAACGTCGATGTCGAGACCTCCACGGGCCTCCAGACGCCGTCGTCGCCAAGATGCTCCATCTTGATCTTGGTGGGCATGTGAAGGATGTTGTCGTCCCAGTCGAAGATGTAGTACTTGAGGTCGCGAGTCTTCACCGCATCGTTGACGTATGGGACCGCCCTTTTCACCGTGCGACCTCCCCGACGAAGTCGAAGCCGCGTCTGGAGACGAGGCGGACGCGGACGAACTCGCCGACATCCCCGGCGTCGACGTGCGTCACGCCATCCACGTCCGGTCCCTGGCTTTCGAGCCTCGCGACGCCCGGTGCTACGACAAGCGCCTTGAACGTCTGCCCGATCATGCGCCGCGATTTCGCGCGCCAGATATCCTTCGCGAGGTCCATGACCTCCTTTTCGCGCCGAAGGGCGACGGCCCGGGAAGGCCTCGGCCGCATCGAAGCGCCCGCGGTGCCCTCCTCTGGCGAATATGCGAACGCGCCGAGATGGTCGAACTGCATGCGCTTCAGATCGGCAAGAAGGTGGCGGAAGCGCGCCTCCGTCTCGCCGGGAAAGCCGACGAGGATTGTCGTGCGGAGCGTTACGCCCGGGACGAAATCCCTGAGCGAGTCGGACGCCGCAAGCGACGCCTCTACCGCGCCGCCGCGGTTCATGCGCTCGAGGACCTCCGGCACAGTGTGCTGAAGCGGCACGTCGACGTAGCGCACGGCGTGGGGCGACGTCGTCATCCACTTCACGAAGCCCAGCGTTATCTCGCTCGGATAGGAGTAGAGGACGCGCACCCAGAAGTCGCCGCGTATGGAGTCGATCTCGCGGAGAAGGTCGTGCAGCTTCATGCCGCCCTCGTGCCAGAGCATCGGGTCCTGCGCTATTATGTTGAGCTCGCGGCAGCCGGTCTTTACTAGCGCGCGGGCCTCCTTCAGTATGGACTCGGCAGGGCGCGAGCGGAAGCGCCCCCTGATCGCGGGAATCGCGCAGTAGGAGCATCTGTGCGCGCACCCCTCCGCGATTTTAAGGTAGGCGAACGCCTTGCCGGTCAGTCGAAGGCCCGGCACGGCCTGCTCGTCCCACTTGTCGGGAACGCCCTTCCATCCGTCAACTCCCGGGAACATCGCGACGGCCTCGGGATACCTCTGAGGATAGCAACCCGTGACCACGACCTTGCCGTACTGTCCGCGGCGCTTCAGTTCTAGAGCGCGGCGAATCTCAGTCTCGGATTCCTCCCGCGCAGACTCTATGAATGCGCAGGTGTTTACTATCGCGATGTCCGCCCTGTCCGGATCCGGCGAAAGCACGGCGCCCCTCTTGACAAGGCCGCCGGCGATGACCTGCAGGTCAACGGCATTCTTCGCGCATCCGAGAGAAACAAGCGCTATTGTCTCATTCTTCTTGATTTCCACGCCGATATTATACCAAAAGTTGTGCGCATGATGATATATGAAAGGCCCATTGTGATAAATTTCATCCTCAATCCGCCGCGTCATTATTGGGTTCTCGTCCGCCCTTAACAAAAGGATAATGTGGCGATGGATGTCGGCGCGGCGGAGCGGAGGGGGATGGCTGTCCCTTGAGCCGTTGCCGCGGGTCCCTTCAGACATAGTTTCCTGTCGCATCAAGAAGGTAGTGCTACCTTTTGTCGGTCGGTAGCGTGACCTTTTGGGGAAAGGTAGCGCTATCTTTGGTCGATGGGTAGCGCTACCGTTCACTCGTAGGTAGCGTGACCTTCGCCCGAACTGTCCGTGGCGGTTGCGGCGCGTGTGAACGGCCCTTGCTCTGCCTGTGTACGAGGCGTTTCCTTACGGTGTACGCGGCATTCCCTAACTGTGTACGCGGCGTTCCCCGCCTGTGTACGGAGGAGTTTTGACGTCACTTCAGTGGTGAAGTGACGTCAATATACCATTGAAGTGACGTCCCTTCTATGGTGTAATG
>JAEEGH010012097.1_pt1 | contig 19460 bp, 24 predicted proteins | sample 9134181 | NCBI WGS metagenome assembly JAEEGH01 (sample SAMN16246544, study PRJNA631951) | gut metagenome | biome: gut microbiome; feature: rumen; material: DP-attached | host: Bos | place: Iran: Karaj | collected 2018-10 | reverse complement strand
TACGAAACTTATGCGGATGGACTTTCCATATGTTCAGCCGCTTACCCATTTCGCGGAGTCGACGCTCAATGCCTCCGATCTGTATACGTTCATGCGGAGCCCTTAATGTAACGAATAACGCCGGATTATCATCTGTCCTGCTGTCGAGATACTCCTGCAAATGCAGTTTTGCTCTGGCGTCAAAGTAAACGATCCGCTCCTTGTCCCCCTTACCAAACACCACGCATTCTCGCTCAGCAAAATCCACATCGTCACGGTTCAGCAAAACCATCTCACCGACACGCATTCCCGTCGACGCCAACAAATCGATCATCACCAAGTCTCGCAGTTCATCACAGTTATCTCGCATCTTCTCCATATCCTCATCGGAGTAGGTTTCCTTGATGCTACTTACCGTTTTCACCTTATGAATACGGCGCACTGGACTTTTGATAATATAGTCTTCATCCTCAAGCCAAGAAAAGAAACTGGATAGGATTCTACGGATGTTATCAATCGTAACACGGCTTGATTGGTTTCTGCTCTGATAGTCAGTAAGGTACGTCCTCAAATCCTCGGTAAGAATATGTCTGACATTCTTACCGAGGGAAGATACCAGCGCGTCAATCGTGGTCTGGTAATACTTCAGCGTTTTCTCAGAACAGCCCTCAATCCGTTTGGCGGCTATAAACATCACTATAAGGTTGTTGCTATCGTCCTCCTCCGGCTTCGACTCAGTACCGGTCACTTCGTAGTGGTAGAGAGCCTGCTCCATCACCTGCCTCAGCTGTTTCAGCTGGAAGTTATCTAGGTATGGCAGCATCTGCTGCATAACCTCCGTCATCAGTTCTTGCTTCATGTCGTTTCTCCTTTGATTTGTTATTTCCAGAGAACGACATCAACGGCAGTTCCGTTGGTATTACTCTCGCCGTTGGTGAGAGTTGTTCAAACATATAAACGATAATTTAGCGGCTTAAAGGTCAAGTTTAGAGACATCCAGTTCGCCAGACATGAGCCGTGGTAATAAGGAGTCTCTCAATTCAGCTAATTTGCCGGATTCTTGTGTGTTCAGCTGTATATATTGGTACATTGGAGCAACAATACTTTCAAACTTAGACAAAGTATCTGTATCCGGAATACGAAGCTCCATTGCATTCAATATGTCTGTTGTCATACTTGGCACAGCAGAACCAGCATTGAGAGATGCAAGGTCTTTACTCTTTACAAAATGAAAAACGAATTTTGCTATATTTGACTGTTTCATCTCTGCAAAGAACATGGTGTCAACTGACCAGAACGGCTCATTAACATACATGACATTGTTGAGAGTTCCTTTTCGTGGAATAAGAACAGATTCCTTATCATATAAAGGTTTCTCAACATAACGCATGATGCCACCAGAGCCGTAAACAGGATATATGCCATCGGCAAGTTTTTTATGATCCTTTCCGTATCGAACAGTAATAAGATCGGAAAGATGCCCAAGCCGCCATGAATCATTGGCTTTAGTGATGAACATATCACAATAAATAGTCTGAGCTTGCTGAAATAAATTATCATTTATCTCACAGTTAAGTTGTATCTTTTTATCCAGAGGCTCCAAAACCCCTGCAATCGCTTCTTGTTTATCATAAGAATACTTCGGGACCTCGTATTTCATAATGGCAGTCTTGTCCCCACGAGGCATTTTTGTTCCTTTTGAAGTAGCCATCGAATACTCAAAAAATGCATCGTCAGTAAGAACATAGTATAAAAATCGCTTGCTCACTCCATCCTTAGCCCGGAGTACCAAAACATCATTTGAACAGCCGCCATCAAAATCCGCAAACCATATCTTTTTAAAATATGGTCTGATATTTGATACCAACACATCTCCTGAGTTAAATTCCTGTGTATGAATTATTGTCGGTAAAGAGTCAGCCTGGGTAATTCCGCCCCTATTAGGCAACATATTTTCAGTGGATATATACCGATTTTTATCAAGAAGAGCGACTTCTACCTTTCCATTTGCGTAATCACATATACTAGAAAGACTATATTTCATAACCAATTGCTCCCAGTTTTCTTCTAATCTCATCTTCCAACTCGTGTGATTTTACAAACAAATCTGATAATTCTGAAGTCATTCTTCTCATCTTCTCCTCGAAAGGCTCTCCATCATCTTCCTGTTCCTCAATACCAACATATCGTCCGGGAGTAAGTATATAATCCTGCTTCTCAATATCCTTCAATGTTGAAACAAAGCAGAATCCTTTTACATCCTCCAATGTTCCATTCTGAAATGCAGTGAATGTATCAGCCAGCTTCATAATATCCTCATTGGAAAAATCACGGTGTTTTCGATCTACCATGTGTCCCATTTTTCGAGCATCTATGAATAGAGTCTTGCCAGCCTGTTTTTTGCCTTTTGTGATAAACCACAATGTTACAGGAATTGTTACACTATAAAAGAGCTGTGTCGGAAGGGCAACAATACCCTCAATTAGATCATCTTCGATTATTCTTTTTCTAATCTCACCCTCACCACTTGATTGTGTTGAAAGTGCTCCATTAGCAAGTACAAGTCCTATTTTCCCATTAGGTGCAAGATGATGTATCATATGCTGAATCCAAGCGTAGTTCGCATTTCCAGAAGGAGGCAAACCATACTTCCATCTGACATCATCTACAAGTTTTTCTTGATTCCAGGGATGATAATTGAATGGCGGATTAGCAAGGATGAAATCCGCCTTGAGCGTAGGATGCAAATCGTTCGTGAAAGTGTCAGCTTGATGTGCACCGAAATCCGGTTCTATACCGCGAATTGCCATGTTAAGTTTAGCCATCTTCCAGGTATCTGGATTTGCTTCCTGTCCATATACTGAAATCGTTCCCCTATTCCCAGAATGCGCTCTTATGAATTTAGCGCTCTGAACAAACATGCCACCCGATCCGCAACAAGGATCATATACACGGCAGTTATCAAATGGCTTTAATATTTCAACCAGAGTCTTTACAACGCTAGAAGGGGTATAGAATTCTCCACCACCCGCTCCTTCTTTTTCAGCAAACTGTGCAATACAATATTCATATGTTCTGCCAAGAAGATCCTGACTTTGTTCAGCATCTCCCATATCCATATTGGTAAAGATATCTACAACATCTCCAAGCACCTGCTTATCGAGATCAGGATTTGCATAGTTCACAGGAAGAACACCCTTGAGAGATTTATTCTCTGCCTCAATAGCTCGCATTGCATTATCGATGACTTTTCCTATTTCCGGAGTATGTGCTGCAGACGAAATAGTCTTCCATCTGGATTCTTCCGGAACGAAGAAAATATTATCCATAGCGTAAGCATCCCGATCATCTTCAAATCCATCACCTTCTTTTACAAGTTCCTCGTATCTACGCTCAAATGCAGTAGAAACATATCTAAGGAAAATAAGTCCGATAATTACTTTTCTATATTCCGCTGCAGGAATATGCCCCCAAAGGACACAAGCTGCATCCCAAATCTGTTTTTCAAAGCCGATATTTGCCTGAGTCTTATCTGCCATTTCTGAGCCTTTCTAAATTTGCAACAAAAACCATTATTCAAAAATAGAATCACCACTAAACATCTTCTGAATTTTTCAATAAATTAACCTTGTCAACAAAATCATTTCTCGCCTTTTCCCAAATTATGTCAGGAACTTTGATAAGATTAAACTCTTTAACAAATTCATCACGCAATTGATTCAGTTTGTCATATACTTCCGCCTGTTCCTTGTCTAGCTTTATTGCGATTTTTTCATCGTTTATAACACCTTTCATATTAATGTAGTCAAAACCCGGAAGTAAAATAGAATGGCAATTAGATTTCAAAGCCCAAGCAGCCCCCATTTCATTAAGGCAAACAGGACTGTCATAATACTCTTTTGAATGAAAAATTATCATGTGAATATCATAGTTCAAAAAATTACTTTTTAGGAATTCAAAGATACTACCATTATACTCAATCGGGATATCATAACCGGGAAGAGAACTACAAAATATTTCAGTTCTCGGTTGTAGATTAATTGCCCTAAGCATCTCAACAAAAAAACCAACTTGTTTTTTATTTTCCGACGAGTGACTTATGAATATTAAGGGTTTTCTTGTCGAGCACTCACTTTTTTCTCCAGAGCTTCCATAATTGTTTTGGTTTGTCACCTCATTGTCAGGATATAATTGATCTATCTTTTCAGATATAGCCTTCAACTTCCCAGACAATTCCATAAATATGCGTTTATCCGTGACCCCATTCATATTACTTTTACAAAGAGTGATTGTTTCAAAAATAAACTTATTATTCGTATGATCAAAAATATATTGCAATTCAAACAATAAGCTCTGCAACCAATCCTGAAATTCTTGCGTATCATGAATAATTTCAAACCCTTTATTAAGTCCGATATCTGCGCTATGAAAACATTTTTCGATCTCATTCCTGGAATTTATCAGTTTCACTAAATCTTCCTTCATTTTTATCCTCATCTTTCACTTTATTAAGAGTCATTGTGCTCTGTGAATTTACTCTTAGTCACTCTACTATCATCTATTTTGTATTTTTCCATCAAAGCCTCAAATAATATCCGTTTTCCTTCTGGCATCTCCGGTCCAACCATTATTCTCATTTGATTAATTGCATCCTCATTCAACACAAATTTAACTGATTTTTGTTTTATGGGATCCTCAATACAATTTATTCCCCATTTTTTTATATATGAATATGAAAAAAAACTGTCCTGATTATTTATTCGTGAGCCAAATATTCTAAATCTACATTCTTTCTGAAATTTCCAATCAGATAATTTATATTTTCCTAAGTTATCTAAATCAAAATCAAAAAAACTTATAGTCAAGCATGGATCATTTGTTCTTCCATAATCAACATCTATTAATTCTGGCAGAACACATTCATTATCAACTTCAAATAATGGTGTAAGAGATCGATCATTTTTATTAATGTTAAAACTAATATCAAACATTTCTATTGGCATCTCAATCCTAACGCCCTGTCTACTATCAGCATACATATCCCACATAGGAATGGATTCTTCTGATTCATAAGTCCAACAACTAACAAAGCAATATCCACCCATATTTTCTCTTTTATTCTGTATATACTGTGAATCTATTGATGTGCATTTTAGACTTACATACTTTTCCAAGGGATCGTCAAGTGTAGACAGATTACTAAACTTCAATTTTTTTGTGGATAAAATAATAGCTAGAGTTTCTAAACTTGTATAATGATATACGGTTCTCACTGCATTCACACTTTCTTAACCAAGAGTTGTTTTTTATAATAATTCATCATCAAGATTTAATACAAATACCTAAATGCCGTCGTATCGATAAAGACAACCATCTATCAATCCCATAAATTTCTTCATCACTTCTTTTGGCCCGATAATACGCACTTTTGATCCCAAAGCAAATATCCATCCCAAGAAATGATCACTCATTGCCACTTCTACAATTGTTTCAGACCAACCTTCCTTCTTGCTAGAACGTATTGGGATATCCTTTCCAAATCGGTCAATGAATACACCGACCATATCATCTTCAAAGGCAATTTTAACTTTGGTTGGTTCTCCACCATACATCCCAAAACTCATCTTTGAGTATCTGGCCAGGTTATATTCTTTGAAGCGTTCTAAACCGGTTCTCTTCTCCTTTAGAACTTGAATGTTCTTCATCTTATCCACACGAAAGTGTTTGATACATCCGGCTTCTTCATCATATGCAATTAAGTAATAGTTTTCATCATCCCAAGTCAATGCCCAAGGGCTTACTACATGAGGCCTATCACGATGAGGAACCATCTTCTTTTCGGTATTCCATTTCATATATTCGAAACGGATCTGTTTATTATCTGCTATAGCCTTATGGACATCATCTACATAGTAATAGATGCTCTCGTTCATGGTCTTAACCCTGCCCTGAACGACAACCTGACGTTTAAGCTGTGAAGCTTCATATTCACTCGCAAATGATGTGAGTTTCTTTATTAGTTCGTTGGATTTCTTTTCTGTGATGAATTTGGAGCTTTGAATGGCATCCACGAGAAGTTTGAGTTCTGCTATTTCAAACTGTTTATTACCAACATGGTAATAGAAATTTCGTCCGACTTTTTCGCCGATGATCTCCATACCGAAGTTGCTCAGTTGTTCAAGATCATCATACAGACTCTTTCTGTCTGCTGTAACACCGTAAGATTCCAGAGCTTTTTGAATCTCCGGCATAGTGATCATATGCTCGTCGTCGGTCTTTTCGAGCATGATCTTACTGAGGTAATAGAGCTTGAGCTTCTGGTTTGCTCCCTTCGGCATAAAAGGCTCCTTTTGATTGGCGGATTTGATGTGGACCGAACGGGATAATTATACCATTTTCGCTTGGATTTGTGCGGTTTTTTGAGGATTTTCTTAAGTAATTAAGGGAAATTTATGGTCCTTGTCCGGTTGACATAATTCATATCAGAAATCAACCAAGTATATCTCAATTCCCACTTTACGGAAATAGTTATCATCATTGATGTCTACAACTTTGGCCGTAAGGTATTTGCCCGCATCCATCAGCCTTTTAAAGACAATATTGTCCTTCTCGGGAACATAGCCAAGCTTGCGTTCCTTTTGATCAAGAACCAGTATCGCTTTCTCATCGAATCTGTTCTCGGGCTGTCTTTTCAGGATAAGCTTGTCACCCGTCTCAAGCTCATCAACGGGTTCGTCATCGTCCAGGTGGGTAATTCCCGCGATATATGTCTTAAACAGCATGATCTCGTTCTGAAGGGGCTTCAGAAGTTCGCCGACGGTGTATTCGCCATAAAGCGACAGTGTATTCTTTTTTCCTATGATCAGCTCATCTGCCATGTCAGTTTTATCCCTCCCTGCCCAAGCAGTTCATCAAGGGTTGCTGTCAATGCTTCAAAATACTGTTCAAAATCAACACGTTCAAGAGCAAGCTGCCGGACAAAGGATTTCTTTTTCTCCTCGTCATTAAGAATTTCACCATAGGTATAGGGTTCCGTGGTGAGGATCTCATTTATCTGTCTTTCGACCCTTTCAATCCTATCCTCGATATCCGTCAGATCCACTTCAAAGGCTTCTTCCCCAAGGTCCTCAAGTGCCTTTTTGACCAGGACATCAAGATCAGCCAGTGACTTCGTATCAAGCTTGTGATATGCCTTTACAACTCTGTTCCACAGTTCCTTAAGGTTTTCATCCTCCGTGGTCATAGGATAGATATCCGGATGGATTGCCTTTACGATCTTCTTGTAGATCTTCCTGGAAAGTCTGTACTCATAATCGCTTACCTTCTCTGTCTCCTTGGCACCCTTTACTCCGGCGATCATTTCATTAAACTGAAGCTTGTAAAGTTTCATTTCACTATCGATCTCTGTTTTCATCCTGTCCACGTCAATGGAAAGACCTCTGTTGATACGTCTTCTGCAATATGCGATCTCCTTCTTAACTCTGATGCATTTGACCTTTAATTCAAAGTTTATTATCAGGAAATCTCCAAACTCTGCATCAAACGCTGTCTGATAGGATCCTGCATCCCTCTCCAACTGATCACGTCTTATAAGCAGTTTTTCGTACTCTTCAAGTAAATATGCCTGATCATCCATAACAGGCACTGTGTTGTCTTTATTCATTTTCCACCTCCGATAAGCAGATATCCGTACATTACATCAGGAGAATATCCATATTTAAATCCTGACTGATTCCCTGATAAGTTTTCCCGCGCCGGAATAAACAAATTCGGGCATGGTGGTTATACGGCCGTCTTCCTTCATAACGACAACGGGGGTGTGGCCGAGACCACCGATATAGCCGTCGTCACCGGTAAAACTGAAGACATAGGCATTGTCGTATTCCGTGTAGTTGTCTATTTTGGCTTTTCGCTCAGAAGCGATCTTTAAGGCCTCATCAAATGTGATGTTTGCATGTATTGCCATAGTTTTTTCTCCTTTATCAGATTCTTCCGAAACCTCTTCCATATACTCTTCAGCTACCATATATGCATCTTCATACTCAGACTTAAGACCCCAGGCATCTAATTCCTCACAATAGCCAACCACTTCATAGATCTTTCCTTTTTCATAAGCCCAGGTTGTTTCGCCCAGATATCTGACTTTGCTCCCTTTTTTCAGCATTTATGACCTCCTTATCGGTCAATCTATCATTCCGCCACTATATGTGATTACAGCTCCGTGCTTTACAAGGTCAGCCTCAATCTCACTCTGGACACTTTCGAAAAATCCATCGCTCCAACCAAAAGTTCCTGCACCCAACCCCTTTTCTATTCCGTTGATAATAAATTCCGTACTAACATACTTTGCATACCAGCCAGGCTCCTTTTCCCACTCCTCATATGCCTCAGCATACTTTTCCTTCCATTTTTGAATCAGCTCATCCACCAATTGGTCTGTGGCCGGATCCTCTTCATTTCTTACAGGCGGTTTTGGGACAACAGGATGAACTTTCAATTGATGCTCATCGAATATCTTTATGAAATCCTTATAGCTTATCAGCCGATCCTGTGAAGCGGCTGCAGCGGCACTGGTCACATTTCCCATGACCCCGTATGTTTCATTTTCCAGATCGACCCAAAACGGAAGATCAGTTGAAAAATACCTTTCATTGTCCTGCTTGTCTCCAAGCGTATATCCGGATTCGATCAACTTGATTCTAAGATCTTCTCTTTCTTCGAAACCTAATGCCTTAATATAGTAGATCATTCCCATGTTCTCACCTCCGCTGTCAGCATTCACATTTCCGTCTGTTCTCTTTCCTTACGATTACATAATATCCTCTTATGTGGGTTATAAAATGGACAGCTTTAAAATGCATTACTGATGCAGGTTTCAGACGTTTTCAGGCACAAAAATGAGCTGCCCTTTCGGACAGCTCACTTACGATATGTTTTTCTTTTACTTTTCGGGATATTTGACCTTGATGTCGAGGGACTGCTCGAGTTCCGCAAGAAGGGCTTTGACATCGTCCATGGCGGACTTGATCGCATACTCCTGCTCGAGGACGAAGGTTGCTCCGGCAGCATCGTCAGCGGTGATCCTTTCCTTAAGGTCGTCTATGCTCTCACAGAGCTCACCACCATAATAGATCTTGTCTTCGGAAACCTTGATGGTTATTACCGTCTTGTCTGCATCGTCGGTCGTTTCTTCTTTGGTCTCCACATTTGCCTGGGCGGTGTTTTGTCCAAAGCTAAGTCCGTCACCCGAACCGAACCCGAAGCCGAATCCGAGTCTGCTCAGGAGAAACAGTATCAGTGCTATGACCGCTACTCCCGCTCCGCCGACTACGCCTATCTTTCTTTTCTTCTTTTCTCCCTTAGCCATGATCACTCACCTCATAAAGATCGTTTTTACAATAGAAAACAGAATCACTCATCTTTGCTTTTTCAAGCAGGACATCATCAAGGATATAGAAATCAGCATCGTTGATGTTTTCCGAATTGTAGGTAAAGACAATGTATATCTGGGCATCCTCGTCCGCGCTTTTTATTTCCTCATAGAGGAAATTCTTAAGGACATTGATCTGTTCATTAAACTCAGTCTCATCTTCCCTGGCGATGGGCTCTGTGGAAAACCCTCCCGATGAACCTATGCCGTAGCTGAGCACCCTGTACTTGTTATCATAGCGGTTCTCGAGCTTTACGTTTACGATCACGATCAGATCGTCCATGTAAGCATATGCATCGAGCCTGCTCTGTGCTTCGGCAAGCTCCGCGGAAAGATTTCTGTGTTCATACTCATTCAGCCTTGCCTGTACAAGGTCGTATTCCTTAGAGAGGGCATCGTATTCAGCTTCGACGCTTTCCGCTTCCCGGATGGCCTCGTCACGGCTTTCCTCACTGCTTGCGGCAACATCGGAATAGTTGATCATAACCGCGAAGATCAGGATCATGACCACATCGAGAAGCGATGTCAGCTCTATTATAATGTTTCGCAGTCTTCGGAATTTCATTCTTCTTCCCCGGTGCCGTCATAGTTTCGAAGAACGTAATCAACATCGTCACAGATAACCTCTATGGGACCTGTAAGGAGCGAATCAAGGATCTTGAAAAGAACCGCAAAAACCGCTCCGAGAAGCGTGGTTCCGAGAGCGACCATCAGATTTTCCATCATATCGCTGCCTCCGTTTGGAGAAAGCATGATGAGCGCCGCAACGGTTCCGAGTATTCCAAGCAGGGGAAAGATAGCGGTGAGATTGGCGTATGTGGAATAAAGCACGAGGAGCATGCTCTTTTTCTTCGAAAGGATTATTGCCGTTTCGGCGGAGATATCTGAGTTGACCTTGGTCTTATACCTGAGACTGGATTTAGGATAGAGTGTCTTTGCCGACTGCCTTATCTGATAAATGGTAAAGCCGAATACGCAGGCATTGACAACAGCACACAGGACAATTATCGCAACATCATAATTGTAGAAAAATGCACTGATACCTTTCATATGACACATCCTTCCAAGCGGGATTGATCAGAACTTTACATAGAACTATTTTACATCTTCCTCTTTGGCGGTGGCAATCATTTGAAAACACTTCCGCATTCGGTGCAGAACCTGGCGTTTTGCATTCTTTTTGCTCCGCAGTTTCGGCAGAACTTGTCCTGGGGTTCGGAAGGGGTCTCAGGGGTGGGAGCAGGCTCTGTTGCGGTGGCTGTCTCGGGTGCGTTAGCAAGGAATCTGTCCTGATCGAGATAGCCCGAATAGGGGCGGTCAGTCCTGTCGGTCTCACCGTTCAGATATGGTTTTGCTTCCTCCATGGCTTCTTTCAGACGCTTTTCCGAATCCTCGGTCAGTGCGAAGCCGATGGTCTCCACTTCTCCCGTGATGCCGTACGTTGCAAGCTCATCCTTGATAAGGCTTGCAAGATACTTTCCGGGATTTCCGCCTTTCATAAGACTGCCGTTATTTGTTTTCTTAAGTGACTGCACCAAAAGAGCATAGAAACGGTCACGGATGAAATCCTCAAGTGCAGTCGCATCCGCATACTTCGTCTCATCGTACCCGGTCACATCTATCTGCGCAGCGGTGCGAAGTTCAAGATCAAGCTCGATCGAACCCGGGATCACTGCCTCGTGAAAAGTAACGGGATTCGGAGTGCCGAGTAAGATCGAACATTTGGATTCGGAATTGTCGTTGTTCATGGTGTTACCCTTTCATAAGCGTCAACAATGATATTTTATCACGTTATGGTATTCGATGGACACTTTGAATAAAACGTTCCCTTGCCGGAACCGTGCTTACTGATATAGCCTTCATCCAAAAGCAGCTTAAGCGCGGCTTCGACGGATTTTTCACCGATACTGGGGCATATACTTACTATCTCACGCTTAGTGAATTTTCCGATTCGTGAATCAACAGAGGCTTTAACTATGTCATATGCCTTGTTCCTGACCGTGACGGTACGGTTTCTTTTTGCACTTTCGGATATGACTTTCGTATATGTGATGATCCTCGTCAGGCCGTCGAACTCCCTATAGCAGGCAAGGATAACGCCGAGCATATACTTCACAAAGACTACAGGATCATCCTCTTCTTCATGCCATCCTTCGGAAGCGGCTCCAAGTGCATCATAATAGGCTTCCTTTGTTTTCTCTATGTGCTTTTCTATGCTTATGTATCTGCCGATTGGATATCCCGATCTATATAAGAGCAGCAGCGTAAGCAGTCTGCTCATTCTGCCGTTTCCGTCGTCAAAGGGATGAATGCACAGAAAGTCATGGATGAAGACAGGAATCAGGAGCAACGGATCAACTGAGCCATCCCCGATCATCACATTAAAACTGTCGCATAATTCATTTATGCAGCTTTCCGTCTGATACGGAGGAACAGGTGTGAAACGGATCACCTCTGTACCGTCAGCTTTTGTTGCCTTAATGTAATTCTGAGTGCTCTTGTACTTACCGCCGTTCCCGGTACCTGCATACTTCATAAGATCACGGTGAAGCTGAAGGATAATGCTGCTCTTAAGCTCTATATATTCATAGTTTTCATGAACTGTATTCAGAACATCCCTGTATCCCGCAATCTCACTTTCATCGCGGTTACGGGGAAGTGTTTTTTCTTTTGCAAGTTGCCCTATCCTGGTTGCTGTTGTTACTATGCCTTCGATCCTGTTGGAAGATTCAATGGACTCTACTTTGGCAAAGTCAATAAGCCTTTCCACGTCCGCAGGTTTCTGCGTAAGGAAAAGCTCCTGCCTTCCTTTGTATTCATGGATCTGAGACAGGTAATTCAATATCTCATTATCCCAGAGACATGTTTTGTATTTGGTATAATCAAAAGATCTCATTATAATAGCCCTCTTGCTTTTCTCCTAAATATTAGAATAAATTAGGAGAAAACACAAGAAGGCTAAAAATTTAGGAGAAAACCGGATTTATGCGGGCATCATCCCATCCGTCTCATCCCGGTATGCTTACGGTCTGTCAGAAATACTCGCACCTGCTTCTTTCGGGTGCTTCAATTCCCGATTCATAGCGGGCCCTGAATTCCATATTGATGTCGCGGATCTCCTTTTTGCCATCGATATAATCCCGGTACATCTCGGCAAGTCCGGCCATGCAGCCGTCACAGGATCCGTTGATATTGCCTATGGATTCGGCAACTATCTGCTCGCGTTCTTCTTTGGTTGTGTCTTTGATAAGTATTGAATTCATATGCATTTATTTATGGATCAGAGGGAACTGTAGGATCTGTAGGATCGGTAGGATCCGTGGGATCAGTGGGATCGGTGGGATCCGTGGGATCGGTAGGATCCGTGGGATCGGTAGGATCCGTGGGATCGGTAGGATCTGTGGGATCGGTAGGATCTGTGGGATCGGTGGGATCAAACCAGTGAATTCCCGCTTCCGACTGTTCAGTCATAAAATAATGTTCACCGTCTTCAGTCACAAAGATCGGATAACCGTCATCGTTATATGTTCCCGTAAAAGATCCGTTACCGAAAGTGTCTACATAACCTTCCACAAGCGGAGCTGAAGGAGGAGTGCCGGGATCATCCGACGATGAAGCGGATGAATTCTGTGGCGCACCACTTCCCTGCTGCTCCCCTTGGGCTTGTTGTGCCGCCGCCTGACGTGCAGCTTCTTCAGCAGCTAAGCGTGCAGCTTCTTCCTGACGTGCAACTTCTTCAGCAGCTAAGCGTGCAGCTTCTTCCTGACGTGCAGCTTCTTCTTCCTTTGCTATTCGTGCAGCTTCGGCAGCCTCCCTCTCTTTCTCTTCCCTTGCTAACCGTTCCTCCTCGGATTCTATATGCACTTCGGAAGCTGCTACGGCATCGTCGGAAACCACTACATCACCACCGGCAGCATCCTCCTTGATATCCACAGACCCGGCATCGGATACTGCGTTACCGGCTCCACTTCTCCTAAGGGCATTAGCCTTATCTATCGAATCATTAAGTCCGTTTTCGTCCGAATCGGGTACGACGTTTCCGTTTGCTATGTCTTCCTGCTGACTTACGGCAAGCACCTCATTAACACGGTCAATTAAATCGTCATCAAAGCAATGTTCTCCTCTGACTACTCCTGCGTCATCGTATGAAGATACAGTGAGAGCACCTCCTTCCGAGCCGGCATCACCACCTGCGATTCCCTTAATTCTTGCTTCACCCGGAAGCGCTCCCTCGGGAACAGAGACCGACAGCGAACTTCCGGCAGGCATGTTCTCCTGTACAATCAAAGTCTTTCCGTCCTTGACATTAACCGAGTTAAACAATGCCTGTCCCTCAAGCACCGCAGCTGAGGTCGTGACCACGCCCGCATCATCCGTGACCACCTTGGTCAAAGTCTTGGTTCCGTGTATCTCCATGAAGGAATTGGGCGTAACTATATCAAAGGATTCGCCATCGACAAGTTTTTCTTTTACCTCGGTGAGCATGGATCCTGTCTGGACATAGATCAGAGTATGGGTTTCATCGGGAGTTCCGGATGCCGTGAAATTGATTCTGGTAGTTGAATCGAGCCAGAGGAATTTATCATCATCGATCATGATGCGTGCTGAAGCATCTATTCCGGAATAGAAAGTATCTCCGGAATACAGAGGCATATCCGCTGCGGCATTTATTATCGCGCCCTCACGCATAATGGTGCAGGGGCCGTTTATCTCAACGACCTTGGCCGTACGCTGAGCCTCAACCTTATCCCTCTTTCGGTATACAAATACCGCTATTATGGCAACGATAACTATCGCCACAAGCGCGACTATGAATGGTACGGCGTTATCTGCAATACGTATCTTCTTGAATGATCTCATAGATTCTCCTCTCTCGTAAGAATCCTATACAGTCATATTATCACGTAAATCAGGCACATCAAAGAAAAAGAGGTACGGCAGTTTCAGATTTACCCTTTGCTGCGCTTAAGCCCGCACACTGCCATCCTGATAATATAGAAATACACATAAGTTAATCCGATCCCGCAGAGTATACCCGTGATAAGCCTTCTGGGGTTGGTAGATGGCAGGATTTCAGTCCATTGCAGACCCCAATCCACTCCCATAACGCCAATGGACCCGATGATAGGGAGTTTCTTAAGCCTGACTCCGCAGATGATCGCTATTATGGCGATGATCTCGCCGATCAGGACTCCCGTGCATCTGGCGCACACCGGAAACTGGTATCCATTAAAGAAAAAGCTACGTTCCGGCATCTGATGGCAACCCATCCTGTGACCGAATTCCATAGCTTTTATCCATCTTTCATCTGATCTTGTCATACTTTCCACTTATTACCGCAGTTGTTGCAAACATAATAAGCCTGATTGTGGATCTGTTTTCCTTTGCCGCAGGCTCCGCAAAGCACGCCTATCGGTCCGAAAAGGATCGCACCGCAGCATCCCTTGCCTGCCGAGAAATCCTTACCCGTGGTTGTCGTCTCATTTATCACACTGCTGTTGTCAGCGCCGCATCTGGGGCAAACCATTGCAAAGTCCTCCTAAATACCGGTAAAACCGTTTATAAACAGATTATAGCATATTCAGGGGCTTATCCGAATATACCGAAAGTATCATATTATGTGGATATATTTCCTTTCCCAGTCAGAGTAGGTGTATGTCATAAATCATTCATCCCGGTTCAAAATATAATTAATGTATTTGATCTCGCTCTCTTTTATATATCCGACATGAATATATCCACTGTATATATAATCATAGAAACCAAAATAGATCGTTGCGGTATCCGTGAGAATCTCATTCTTATGAACATCCGGAAAGCCAAGTCCGGTAAGTCTCAGATAATAGTGCATACATTCATGGATCAAAACAGCAAAGATTTCATTTGGTCTGGTGTATTTCTGAATCTTAATCGCTATTGCATTTCCGTAATACTTTCCGGCTGCATTTCCTTCCATATCATCGACTACATATACGGGAGGAGCATTGTTCGGAAGTCCAAGGTGTCTCAAAATATCTCCGGCCAGTTCAGTTAACACCTGCTCTTCCCAAAAATGATTCTGATATTTTTCCCAGAGTCTTTCATCCGGTTGATACTCACGACGTCTTATCGGACGTTTGGACTTAAGGTATGCGATGCTCTCATCTATTTCTTCGCGATTATTCGGCCTGAAGAACAGAGTCTTGTAGAATCCCTTGGCTGATTTAGACGAATCTATGACTCCTATGGCTATTATTATGATTGTGATTATCCCAATGAACGAAAATGTCACTTCGGAATTACTCCTTACCCTTCAATAGAAATCCTTTCCGGATATTCAAGGCGTTTTTGTTATCCCGTCACAAAGCCATATTCATCTTCCACCACGGGAATAGTTTTGACATCCATATTCTCTATCCGTACGAATGTGCCTTTTTCTATAGCCAGGATCACTGATTCGATGGCTTCTTCCGTTCCCTGGATCTCCATGGAGACGGAGCCGTCCCATTCATTTCTTACCCATCCGGTGCAGGAATAGTATTCGGCAGCGCTGCGGGCTCTCCACCTGAAGCCTACTCCCTGAACGGAACCATAGAAGATTATGTGCTTGCGGATCATGACTTACTTTTCCCCATAAAGGCATTCAGCGGATTGATGGCGGCTGCCTTTTTCTTCAGATCTGTCAGGTTGGCTCTGAGGTAATCCGTGAGCATGGAGACTTCTTCATCGGTAAATCCCTGAACCTTGGTAAAGACACAATCCGGAATGTATCCTTCCGCGATGTCCTTTCCTCTGGTGAAGCAGATATATGCGATTTTCTTTCCGTCCTTCTCCACCACACCGGAGAGGTCGAGTTTCACTTCATCCATTTCAATACTCCGGCTTCCGACCGTTATTACTATGATAGATCATAAGCTTCCTCATTCCGCATTTTGATCAAATATCCAACCCCGCCTTATGTGCCTGGGAATGCTGGTAACGTCTGGGGATGTTGTAGAGTTTTCCGTCCTTTATAAGTTTAGCACCGGTCTGATGGTAGTTAAAGGTTATCCCGTTTTCCATACACTGGCGGCTCACGGCTTCAACCCACGTATAGTCACATGGTCTGGCACCGGGGCCCGATTCTCCTCCAACCGCCACGTGCTTTATAATGGGCGTTCCATCAGAATCCCTGTACTTTGCTATGTAGGGGGTCAGGTCCACCGCACTGAGCATAGGCTCGATCATCACGCTGTGGTGGAAAAGGGGAAGGGAGAGATAAACGGGAAGGCGCTTGTCGATCATATCCCGGTTCTCACACGTAACGGCTATGGTCACATGTTCCCAGCCGCTGCCCCAGTCTTCGGGAAGATGGTCCGCTATCCTTTCCGGTCTCTTGGTGATCATGAAGAAGGTGCAGTCGAATCTTTCACGCATCATATCCCAGGCTTCAGGGCGCCACATATCGGCATCCTCATGGAAGAAATCCGAAGAAAAGCAGGTATATATGTGGGAGCCGGAAGGGATCTTGTACATGCCCTTATGCGCACCTGATCTGAGCCTTCTAACGGGGAGGTTAAAATTCGAAGTCTTCTGTACCACGGAAGGATCCTTGCCCACAGCTTCATCCCGCCTGTACATATAGCAGTGCATACAGCCGGGACTGACCTTGGTGCATCCGTGCCACAGGTTCCAGTCCGTTGTCACAGGGCGCCTGTGATCGATATTCTCTTCGGGAAATAGGGACAGCTGTTCCATCGGTTACAGTATCAGAGCCACTCACTCGCCCAGTCTTTAAGTTCCTCTGCTGAAGCATTTGCCTTGAAGCGCTTTCCGTCAAATACATGGGCGTCCTTTGCAAGCTCTCCGATATTCTTGCCGGATTCACCTATGCCGCTTGTTCCGGATGTTGCAAAGGGAACTATGGTCTTTCCGCCAAAATCATAGCTTTCTGCAAAGGTATCGATGATCGAAGGCTCACGGTACCACCAAACGGGAAAACCGATGAAGACAACATCGTACTGTGCCATATTCTCTACTTTTGAAGAGATAGCGGGGCGGCATGAACGGTCATTCATTTCAACGGAACTTCTGCTGTTCTTGTCACGCCAGTTAAGATCGTCATCAGTGTAGAGAGTCTCGGACACGATCTCGAAAAGATCCGCTCCGATTGCTCCCGCAAGGTTCTCGGATAATTTCCTGGTAACTCCGCTTGCACTAAAATATGCTACCAATGCTTTAGCCATAATCTGTTCCTCCTATTTTACGAATACTTATCCGTAAACTCACCTATCACTTTTTTAAAGCCGACATCTATAAAACGGCTTCCTTCAGTCATGATCTTATCGGGAATACTCTTATAATATGCCTCCGCTATGCCACCGGTCATGCAGGCGATAGTATCGCTGTCGCCGCCTATGGAAATTGCCTTTCTTATGGCCGTCTCATACGATGTCGATTCGAAGAAAGCTTCCAGTGCGGGTGGAACGCTGTAAGACGTTCTGCTGTCAAAGACATATTTATCCCGTATCTCATCCAGCCCGGGAAACTTGTATCTGAATTTGCCGGAAATGTATTCCTTTATGGATTCCTTGTCTTCACCTTTATTGGCCATAAATACGGCAGTTGCCACAGCCTTGGCACCCACCTTGGCCTCGTGATTATTGTGAGTATAAAAGCAGCTGTCCTCGACTTCTTTCCACAGAGTTTTCAGATCATCGCATGCGTATCCGAGAGCCGTAACTCTCATGGCACACCCGTTACCATAGCTTCTCTGGACCGAAAGAGATTCCTCATTTGCCCAGGAAGAAAACATCTGACCGTAACCCGCATGGGGAAATCTGCGATAGTACTGCTTATACCACATGGCATATGCCTTCCTGTTACTTACGACCGACTTACCATCATGAAGAAGCTTATCCGCTATCGCTATGGTCATAACGGAATCATCCGTAAAATGACTTCCTTTCGGAAACAGTTCGAAATCTTCCGTCTTCTCATTATGAACTTCTCTGAGAGATCCGATTATATCTCCAAACAGTGCACCATACAGCATATGTAAATCCCTTCACGGAGGCGAGTACGTTTCCATCGTGCCAAACACGCAGTTCACAATAAATTATACGATAAACAAGCCTATTACAGAAGAAAAACTAACTTTAGGTCCGGCGAACCTATAGTGGTGAAATAAAAAGCGGCGGAGATCTCTCTCCACCGCTATGGGCGTTAATGTATGAGTATCAGCTTATGAAGCCGAACTTCCGTACTTTTCTATGAATGCCTTTACCGAAGGCAGCGTATCGGTTCCATACATGTAGAACTTAGGAAAGAGGTACTTGGGACCGTACCAGTTGATCGTAGGGTCCAGTTCAACTGCAGATCCGGGGATTGTAATCCTGTAATCAAGGCCGTCAAAGGTAAATTCACTTACCAGGGTGATATCCGGATTTTCTTTCAGCATTTCCAGTACATGATATGAAAGTGCGGAATATCCCTCGATACGTACCACACGGGTTCCTCCGAGGGCGATTGCTTCGGAGATCTTATCCTCCACTTCCTGCATCCAGTTGATTGGAGGTTCGGGTTCGGAATCATTGATCACCGTCGGAATCTGAGGTTCAGGGACAGAACCAGTTATCGTTTCTGACGGCTGTACAGTTCCTGTAGTAATATCGGATGCCCCGGTCCCTGCAGGGTAGTACTTAACACATCCGCTAGTGTATAAACCGGAAGTATCAGGAGTGGTTTCATCACCAGAAACTTCGTTATCATGACCACCTGTTCCTATTGATGAACCAGCTCCATCATGAGCGGACGAATTAGGTGGATTATAGTCTCCTCCACCGGAAACTGATACAACTGACGATCCGCTTATTGTTATTCCACTGGCTGTACCACCGGGACCATTTGCCAATCCGCCTCCTATGCCTGCGCCAGTATCTCCTCCGATTGCATAAACAGTACCACCGCTTATGCTTATATTCGTCCCATTTCCATCACTTCCGCCTGCTGACCCGCCGCCGCCGATGCCGGCTCCATAAATTCCTCCAGCGGCTGTTACCGTTCCGCCGGTTATTACAATATTTGAGCCATC
>JAEEGH010012096.1_pt1 | contig 19460 bp, 19 predicted proteins | sample 9134181 | NCBI WGS metagenome assembly JAEEGH01 (sample SAMN16246544, study PRJNA631951) | gut metagenome | biome: gut microbiome; feature: rumen; material: DP-attached | host: Bos | place: Iran: Karaj | collected 2018-10 | reverse complement strand
GCGTGTTACTCATTTCAGGCGGCTTCGTAGAACACTTGGCCTACACGATCAATGTGGTCGCCGATGGGTGTCCCCTTCTTCTTCTGATAGTCCAACAGGTCAACGGAATAAAGGAGTTCCAGATCGTCAATCTCACAAAGGATGGAGAGCAACTGGTTGTAGTCAATGTCGTTGCCGATGACGGCCAGGTCGATATCCGAGCCTGCACGGTAGTTGCCCTTTGACCTGGAGCCAAAGATAAGAACCTTCTTGATGTTCGCATGACGGCGGAATACATCCTGCAGTTCCTTTATAACCGTGTCGCTCAGTCCAAATCTCATACTTGCTGGTAATTCTGGTCTTGTGACAGTTTTGCCAATGATTCATCCAACTGCTTCAGCAGTGGTGCATAGTTGCTGTAAATCAGCCTTACGATGGGCAGCACCTCTTCTTCATCATAGACATGACTCAGCGTGTTGCGCGATTTGGCCATCTTCCGCCAGCCGTCATGGTCAGCGATCAGCCCGTCTTCAAAAGCCATCTTCATTGTTCCGTTGGGGCCGAGCATAAACTCGTAGCCCTTAAAGATCAGCAGGTCTTGCAGGACTTTCCAAGCCAGTTCAAACGTATATTCAAACCGTTGTACGAGTCCTTCAATCTCAAGTTCCGACAGATCGTCCATGAATCTGTCTGCCTCCGTTACATCAAGCAATCGGGTGCATGCCTTGTGAAAGTTTGCATACCGCTGAATCCAACGAATATCTGTCTGTTGTTCCATATGGTTTCCTATTTTTGGTGCAAATATAAGGAATATTTTTGAAACCAAGGAAGATTTTGAGAAGAAAGATAAAAAAATCTTCTTGGCAAGGCAAGACAGACAGCTACGCAGTGACACAGCTACACAGCGTCATAAGCAAATCTCACGGTGTGACGCAGTGACGCAGTTGCATAAGGTTTTCATCTTGTCGCAGTTACGCAGTTACGCAGTTGCATAAGGTTCTCGCCGTATCACCGTATCACCGTAACATCTGCTATCTTCAAATTGCGAAAAACAAAGGGTATAATAATTATATTATATATATAATTATATATATATATAATATAAAATAATATATGGTTATTTTCTCAATTCAAAAAACACTAAATGTTACGGTGATACGGTGATACGGCGTTACGGCGACAATGGCAAATGCAACTGCGTCACAGCGTCACAGTGTCACTGCGTCAATGATGTGTAAGAGTATAATAGAAGTAAACGAAAAGTCTTTACAGAATTTAAACCAGAAAACAGGACACTGAGAGAGCCTTGGGGAAACGGGAAGTTTCGTTAGGGGAAAGTGGAAGTTTCGTTAGGGGAAAGTCCGAGTTTCCCCTAGGGAAAGTCCAAGAGGCAGAAAAGGGCCGAAAAACGTGATATTTGAAAGAAATTATTGATTGCAAAATTGTTTTACAATACGATTTAAACATACGCTGAAATCACAGAAATAATTTGGAACAAATCTGTGTTTTTTGTTGGAGTGTCAGAAAAAAGTTGTACCTTTGCATCGTCAAAAATAAATAAGGTATGAAACAGCTTACATCAAGGATACGTCTCGTGTGGACGGCGGCCATGGCACTGGCATGCCTGACATTGCTGTCGGCCTGCAGCAAGGACGACGACGAGAAGAAGACGCCGCAGACGCGTACGGTGCTCGTCTATATGTCGGCTGAGAACTCGCTGTCGAACTATGCAGATGCAGACCTCAAGGAGATCAAGGACGCTTCGATCATGCTGACGGAGGACGACCAGCTGTTGGTGTGGTTCGACCGTGCGAAACAGAATGAGCTGCCCTGGCTGGCACGTATCGTGAACGGACAGCTGAAGGACTCGGTGTCGATCGCCGATATGCAGATCAGCGACAAGGACGACTATTCGAGCGACCCGCACGTGTTTGAGAAGGTGCTGACGTATGCCTATGGCCACTACCCCGCCGTCGATGGATACGGCTTGGTGCTGTGGAGCCACGCCTCGGGCTGGCTGAAAGCAGACTCCATCGCCTATTCGAGGGCCTACGGTGTTGACAACGGTACCAACAGTTCTTATTCAAACAGCGGCCCTTTCCTGAACATCCCCACCATCCGCCGCATACTGGAGGGCCAGCCGCATCTGGATTTTATCTTCGCAGATTGCTGTAACTTCATGTGCCTGGAGTCGATCTACGAGCTGCGGAACGTGACGGACTATATCGTCGGCTCACCAGCAGAAATCCCAGACCCCGGAGCACCTTATGCCACGGTGGTGCCTGAGATGTTCAAGCGACAGGACGCTGCCAGGGGCATCATGCAGAAGTATGCCGAATGTTATGAGGGCAGTCTGCCGCTATCGGTGACGAAGACGAGCGAGATGGGAGCCCTGGCTGAGGCGACGAGCGACGTGCTGAAGGTCATCTACAGCGGTCTGAAAACGGAGTATAAGGACATGACTGGGCTAATACATTATTACAATGAGTCGTCCAGAAGTTTCTCTCCTGATTATAATATCTTCTACGATGCTGGTGACTTCGTGAAGCGGTATGCCACCGACGCGGAGTACAAACAGTGGAAGGCGGCGTTCGACCGCGTGGTCATCGACAAGGCGTTTGCCAAGAGTTGGATGGTGAACAAGTCGTGGTACACCCACTACTCGGATTTCGAGATGACGGAGGAGAAATTCCACGGCGTGTCGTTGTTCGTGCCGCAGGATCCGAATTACGGCTATTATAATCGGTATAACAAGGACATCAAGATGATGGCTTGGTGGTGGAAAGCCTGGGAGTAAAGGAGAGAAGGAGTAAGGAGAGAAGGAGTAAGGAGTCATGATACTATTGAAATATTTGGCAATATTAGGTCGCTACCTGATCGTGATGGGACGGACGTTCTCCGTGCCGGAGAGGATGCGCATGTTCTTCAAGTCGTATGTGAAGGAGATGGCGCAGCTGGGCGTGAACTCCATCGGTATCGTGCTGCTCATCTCGTTCTTCATCGGAGCGGTGATCTGTATCCAGATGAAGCTGAACATCCAGAGCCCGTGGATGCCGCGATGGGTGTCGGGCTATACCACGCGTGAGATCCTGCTGCTGGAGTTCTCGAGTTCGATCATGTGTCTGATCCTTGCCGGTAAGGTGGGGTCGAACATCGCCTCGGAGCTTGGCACGATGCGCGTGACGCAGCAGATCGACGCACTGGAGATCATGGGTGTGAACTCAGCCTCGTATCTCATCCTGCCGAAGATCATGGGCATGCTGACGATTATGCCGTTCCTCGTAATTTTCTCTTCGGCAACAGGTATCCTTGGTGCCTACGCCACGGCGTATGTCGGCCATGTGCTGCCACCTGACGACCTGACGCTGGGACTGCAACACTCGTTCAAGCCCTGGTTCATGTGGATGTCGATCATCAAGAGCCAGTTCTTCGCCTTTATCATCTCGAGCGTGCCGGCCTTCTGCGGCTATACCGTGGAGGGCGGATCGGTGAACGTGGGCAAGGCCTCGACGGATGCCGTCGTCACCTCGAGCGTTCTCATATTGTTTAGTGATGTCTTCCTAACCCAGCTGCTGTCATGATCGAGACGAAGAATCTTTGCAAGAGCTTTGAGGACCGCGAGGTGCTGAAGGACATCTCGACCGTGTTTGAGGACGGCAAGACGAACCTCATCATTGGCCAGAGCGGATCGGGTAAGACGGTGCTGATGAAGAACCTCGTGGGACTGTTCGACCCGACGAGCGGACAGGTGCTCTACGACGGGCGCGACTTTGTGGCGATGTCGAAGAGTGAGAAAGTACACATGCGCCGCGAGATGGGTATGATCTTCCAGAGTGCTGCGCTGTTCGACTCGATGACGGTACTGGAGAACGTGATGTTCCCGCTGGATATGTTCTCGACGATGAACCTGCGCGAACGCAGGAAACGGGCCATGGACTGTCTGGACCGCGTGAACCTCGTGGGCGCAGAGGAGAAGTTCCCAGGGGAGATATCTGGTGGTATGCAGAAGCGCGTGGCCATTGCACGTGCCATCGCGCTGAATCCGAAGTACCTCTTCTGCGACGAGCCGAACTCAGGTCTCGACCCTAAGACGAGTCTCGTGATCGACGACCTGCTGCAGGGCATCACGAAGGAGTTTAACATCACGACAATCATCAATACCCACGACATGAATTCGGTGATGGGTATTGGCGAGAATATCATCTTTATCTACGAGGGCCACAAGGAGTGGCAGGGGAAGAGCGACGAGATTATGCACTCGACGAACACGCGCCTGACGGACTTCATCTTCGCTAGCGACCTCCTCAAGAACATGCGTCAGCTGGTCATCGAGAAAGAAAACACCAAATAGTTTTTTCGACCACGAATTTCACGAATTACACTAATTTCCTAATTGTCACACAGATTATTATAGTCCCGCAGAAATAAAGGAAATAAAAGAAATTTAATGGTCACACAGAAATTCACAGAAATCACGGAAAGTACCTTCGGCACAAGGCTGCGCACAGAAGCGAAGTGATAAATTTCTGTGATTTCCGTGAATTTCCGTGTGACATAATTATCTGTGCCGAAGGCACTTTCTTCTATTTCCTTTATTTCTGCGGGACAATTAAAAAAACTGTGGAAATCTCATTATCTGTGAGAATCTGTGTCATCTGTGGCTTTCATGACGCGGAAGCCGTAATCGAGGAGGATGGCGGATTCAGCGAAGCGGGTGCGCAGGGAGCGGCTGTGGAGGAGGACACAGTAGAGCGTGCGGCCTTCGCGGGTGGCTGCCGAAGCAAGGCAGTAACCAGCCTGACGGGTGTAGCCCGTCTTGATGCCGATGCAGCCGTCGTAGGAAGAGAGCAGAACATTGGTGTTATAGCAGTCCATGTGGCGACCGTCGAGCATAGGGACTTTCTTTTCTTTTGTACCCACGATAGCGGCAAACAGACTGTCGCGCATGGCATAGCGGGCCAGACGGATAAGGTCGCCAGCTGAACTGTAGTTGTCAGGAGCGGGCATGCCGTTGGGATTGGCGAAATGGGTGTTCTCCATGCCGAGGTAAGCAGCCTTCTCGTTCATCATCTCACAGAAGCGGATAGTGTCGCCTCCGACGTGCTTTGCCAGAGCATAGGCGGCATCGTTGTCGCTCTGGAGCATCATCTCGTAGACGAGATCTCCCAGCAGATAGCCCTCGCCCAGGCGCACTCTGGAGTCACGGCAGATGAAGACATCCTCGGTGATGCGGACAGTGTCGGTCAGATGGCCGTTCTCGAGAACAAGCAGACAGGTCATCATCTTCGTGAGCGAGGCCATGAAACGGGGTTCGTTAGCGTATTTCTGACTGATGACCATGCCCGTAGCGTCGTCGATGAGCATCCAGGCATCGGCAGAGAGGGATGCCAGCGTATCGGATCCATCGACAGAATCAGTATTGAGGATGGTTCTGAGAGTGGTGCTGTCGATGGTGTTGATATGCTCAAGGCGTATCTGTTCAGGGGTGAGAGCGACGCGACTGCCTGCCTGATCACCCCAGTTGCAGGAGGCAACGGTGGCAAGAAGCATCAGCAGACAAGACCATCGGAAAAGTGGTGTTCGTATCATGTTATTCGTTTTTTCGCGACAAAGTTACTTAAAAAGTTGCAAATATCGTTGATATTTCGTACTTTTGCAACATTGTTTAAGAAATGCAGAAACTGAAGAACAGCGAATTGTTGCTTTCCTACATCCGGGAAGGGCGTGCGATGACACAGCGTGAGAAACTGTGGCTCATCGTCAGCCTGAGTATTCCCTCCATCCTGGCACAGATCTCGGCGACGGTGATGTTCTTCATCGATGCCTCGATGGTGGGACATCTGGGCGCGAAGGCCTCAGCGGCCATCGGACTGGTGGAGACGACAGGCTGGCTGATGGGCGGACTGGGTTCGGCGGCGAATATGGGATTCTCCGTGCAGGTGGCGCATTTCATAGGGGCGAACGATATGGAGGCGGCGCGAAGGGTGCTCAGGCAGTCGATCGTCTGCTGTATCATCTGGGCACTCGTCATCTCCATCACGGCACTCTGCATCTCGCCCTACCTACCCTATTGGCTGGGCGGTAATGAGGAGATTGCCCGTGACGCCTCGCTCTATTTCGCCATCTTCGGCCTTAGCGGCATCTTCTTCCAGATGGAAGGTCTTGCGGGCTCGATGCTGAAATGTTCGGGCAATATGAAGATTCCATCGATGCTGAACATCGGTATGTGCGTGATGGACGTGGTGTTCAACTACATCTTTATATATATATTAGGGATGGGCGTGATGGGCGCTGCCGTGGGTACGGGAGTGGCGATGCTGGTGACGGCCTGCGCGATGATGTATTTTCTGATTGTCAAGTCGAAGATGCTCTCGCTGGTGGGACGGCCAGGATCGTTCAAGCCCAAGGAGGACACTATCCGCACGGCTGTGAAGATCGGCGCGCCGATGGGACTTCAACATCTGCTGATGGGTGGCGCGTATATCGTGAGTACGATGATTGTGGCACCATTGGGTACGATTGCCATGGCTGCCCATTCGTTGGCCATCACGGTTGAGAGTTTGTGCTACATGCCGGGCTATGGCATTGCCGAGGCTGCTACGACACTCGTCGGACAGGGCATCGGAGCCGGACAGAGACTGCTCACACGGTCGTTCGCCCGTATGTCTGTGGCACTGGGCATCGGTGTGATGACGCTGATGGGCGTGCTGATGTGGATCTTCGCCCCAGAACTGATGGCGCTGATGTCGCCCGTCGAGGAGGTGATTGCCCTGGGTACGCGGGTGCTTCGTATCGAGGCGTGGGCAGAGCCGATGTTTGCGGCTGCCATCGTCTGCAACGGTGTGTTCATCGGCGCTGGCGACACGATCATCCCAGCCATTATGAGCCTCGGATCGATGTGGGCTGTACGTCTGACACTGGCTGCCACCCTTGCTCCGAAGTTTGGACTGAAGGGTGTTTGGACGGCAATGGCCATCGAACTGCTCTTCCGCGGCAGCATCTTCCTCACTCGTCTTTTCAAAGGCAAATGGGCAGAGAAACTTAAGATTAAAATTGAGAATTGAAAATTGATAATTGATAATTATGATTACCACTATGCACAAACCCCTAACTTCCCTAATTTCCCTACTCACCCTCATCACCCTTCCCGTCTCCGCTCAGACCACGAGCACGGAAGTGTTGTTTGAAACCACGGCGGGCAATATCCGCATCGCCCTTTATGACGAGACGCCACAGACACGTGACAACTTCCTGAAAATCACGAAGATGGGCATCTATGACTCGCTGCTCATCCATCGCGTCATCAAGGACTTTATGATTCAGAGCGGTGATACCAACAGCAAACACGCAAAACCAGGACAGCTGTTGGGCACAGGTGATTTCGACTATACCACTGAGGCAGAGTTCCGGCTGCCGCAGATTTTCCACCGTCGTGGTGTCGTGGCAATGGCCAGGGAGAGCGACAAAGTGAATCCAGAAAGGCGCTCGTCGGCCTGTCAGTTCTATATTGTCTGGGGAAAAATCCTCAAGGACCAGCAACTCACGAAGATCCAAGAGAAACTTGACTCTGCCACTCAGGGCACCGTGAAACTGACACCAGAGATGATCGAGGTGTACAAGACCATCGGTGGCACGCCCCATCTCGACGGACAATATACGGTCTTTGGCGAAGTCGTCGAAGGAATGGATGTCGTGGATAAGATCCAGCAGGTTCAGACAGACAAGAACGACCGTCCGTTGGAAGACATCCGAATTCTGAAAGCAGTGGTTACCAAGGACTTACCCCAAGCAGAACCTCAGAAGAATACCCCAGCGAAAAAGGCCGTCAGTCGGAAAAAACTGCCTCGAAAGTAATTGTTTCCCCTCCTGAGTAAGAGGTGTTTGGGAAAAGTTATTGTTTCCCCTCCTGAGTAGGAGGGGTTAGGGGTGGTCTGAACAAGGGGACATGAAAAAAGCCGTTCAAGGGTCATCAACGACTCCTGAACGACTACCAACAATCTATGAATAACTAAAAACCTTTTTCTTTGAAAAAAACGGAGTGTCACCACTGCGTCTTGTTATCCTTACTTGCAATTCTTTTTTCTAACGCCTTAGAAATACCTATTGCCAATCAAAAATTATAAACCTAAAACCTAAATCTAACTAACAATTAACTCTAACTAACTATAACTAAACTTAAACCTTTTTCTTTTGACACTGCAAAGGTACGACGATTTTCTGAACCCCACAATATTTTTATCCCATTTTTATTCAAAGACGAGCTTTCTTTTGATATAAATCAACTCATTGTGTGCGAACACACGCCAATTGTGTGCGAATACACTGTATTTTTACACTTAAAGAGCTTCCGCCACCTTGTTCGTCAAATCGATGAACTCAGGAATGGAGAGTTGTTCTGGTCGGCGGGTGAGAAGTGAGGCCTGTTTTTCAAAGAAAGACGACTCTGCCGGCAACATCTGCTTAAGAGATACGCGCAGCATCTTCCGACGCTGGCCGAAGACCGTCTTGACGATGCGGCGGAACAGTTGTTCGTCGCAGCCCAGGTCGGTTACCTCGTTCCGCGTCATACGGATAACGGCACTTTGCACCTTGGGCGGCGGATTGAAGACACCTGGTTCGACGGTGAAGAGATACTCCACACGATACCAGGCCTGAATCAGTACGGAGAGAATGCCATACTGTTTGTTACCAGGCTGCGAGGCCATCCGCAGGGCCACCTCGTGCTGAATCATCCCTGTACAACAGGGAATGAGGTCTTTGTTGTCGAGCATCTTGAAGAAGATCTGCGAGGAGATGTCGTAGGGATAGTTGCCTGTCAGCACGAAAGGCTGTCCGTCGAAGACATCGTGGAGGTCCATCCTCAGGAAGTCTCCACCTATTATATTATTATATAGGCGTGGAAAATGCTCCTGAAGGTATGCCACAGATTCGCGGTCGATCTCCACCACCTTCAGCGGACGTGGCTTCTCCACCAGATACTGCGTCATCACTCCCATACCAGGACCGACTTCGAGCACTGGCAGATCGGCATAGGGTTCATCCACCGTGTCAGCGATACGCTTGGCGATATTCAGGTCAGTCAGGAAGTGCTGGCCGAGATTTTTCTTGGGTCGTACTTGTTTCATGGCCCCAAAATTACGAAAAATAAGTCATAAACATCAAAAAAAGACACTTTTTTTAGATGAAATGAAAAAAAAGTAGCAAAAAAGGTATTCATATTAAACTTTTTTCGTATATTTGCAAAGAAAAACGCCCCCAAGGAACTGAAAAATCTTAAAATATGCGGAAACTGCTTATCACATTAACTTTAATTGTCAGCGCTGTATTATCTGTCAGCGCACAGCAAGACACCATCGTAGAGCGCAAGCTGGTCTATGCATCGCGCCCGTTCTTCGTGCCTCACTGGTATGTCAAAGCCCTGGGAGGAGCAGCCTTTGACGTCGGCGAGGCCAAGTTCTCACAATTGTTGTCTCCAGCGGCTCAACTCGTCGCAGGCTATCAGTTCGACGAGCTCTGGGGCCTGCGCGGCACCCTGAGTGGCATCTGGGCCCGGAACCGTTACGCCTATCCTGAGGCGAAGTACAAATGGAACTTCATCCAGCCTACTTTAGAAGCAGAATTAGAACTGCTGCCTCTGATCTTTGGGCGGAATCCGGAACGGCCGGCGAACGTATTCCTATTCGCCGGAGCGGGAGTGGCCTATTCGTTCAATAACGACGATGCCGTGGAAGCCGACAAGCGCTATGGTATCGACTTCCAGAAGCTATGGACGGACCACCGTTGGAACCCAGTCATCAGGTTTGGCCTGGGTGCAGACTACAAAATCACAGAAAACCTGGCTATCGGTGCGGAAGTGAATGCCAACATGCTGCCCGACCACTTCAATTCCAAGTTAGGCCGCAACGACAACCGCGACTGGCATTTCAATGCCCTCGTCAGCCTGAAGTTCACCATCGGCAAGAGCCACGGACGGACAGAGGATGTCTACGAAGAGATCTACCACTATCCGACACCGGAGCCTATCAAACAAGAAGAGTTCGTAGACGTTCCCGTGGAGAAGATCTCCTTCAATGTCAACATCCACTTCCTCATCAACCAGAGCATCATCCGCTCTAACCAGATACCCAAGCTGTCGCGCCTGCTACAGTATCTGAGAGAGCATCCGAAAGCCTTCATCCGACTTTCCGGTTATGCAGACAAGGATACTGGCACGCCAGTTATCAATATGCGACTCTCAAAAGAGCGCGCCCAGGTGGTATCACAGTATCTGCAGGATGCCGGCATCCAGGAGTGGCGCATACGCCGCTTCGCCAAGGGTGACAAGGTACAGCCTTTCGACATCCCAGAGGACAACCGCGTCTGTATCTGCTTTGTTTACGATCCGGACAACCCCGTCCCACAAGCATTCGATTATTAATATAAATAAGGTATAAGCATATGAAAGCAATCAAAACAATTCTGCTGACAGCCATCCTCACGCTGATGGCACCAGCATTCACTGCCTGTACAGACTATCAGGACGAGATCGACGCCTTGGACTACCGTGTGACCAAGCTGGAGGATCTGGTCAAACAGATGAACTTTGACCTGGAGTCTATGCACACCATCGTCGACGCTATGGAGGCGAATGACTACATCACCAATGTCACTGAGAACAGCGAGGGTTACATCATCACCTTCAACAAGGTTGGTGCCATAGTGATCAAAGACGGTAAAGACGGACGCGACGGTAAGGACGGCAAAGACGCCCAGACACCCGACATTTCCGTCAAGCAAGGCGAGGACGGTCTTTGGTACTGGATCCTCAACGGTGAATGGATTACCAATTCCAATGGCGACAAGGTCCGAGCCAATGGTAAGGACGGTAAAGACGGACAGGACGGTAAAGACGGTAAGGACGGCAAAGACGGAAAGGATGCTGTCTCGCCGCAGGTCCGAATCAACGAAGAGACTGGCGTCTGGGAGATTTCTGTCGACGGAGGTATTACCTGGATAACGACAGGCACTCCTGTTACCGGCAAAGACGGTAAGGACGGCAAGGACGGAGCCGACGGCAAGGACGGTAAGGACGGCAAAGACGGAGCTGACGGCAAGAACGGCAACCAGTTCTTCACGTCTATTAATTATGAAGTCAACGATGACGGCGAGTTTATGGTCATCGTCACCAAATCTGGGCAGACCTTCAGAATTCCTATTTACAAGAACTCCTAATGAAACACAAATGAAAACAGTCACTAAAACCATCGCAGCGGCACTCATACTCATCGCGAGTATGACGGTGGCGTCTTGCGAGGACTATAACTATACCGACAAGTTGCAGAATCTTGGCCGCCGTGTGGAATACCTGGAAGAGACGCTAAGCAACTACATGGCCGACCTGAGTGGCTTGCAAAAGGTCGTCAATACGGTGAAGTCGCAAGGTTATATCACCCAGTTCACAAACAACCACGACGGCAGCTATACCCTGACGTTCAACACCAATGAGACCATTACCATCCGTGAAGGCAAGCAAGGACGCGACGGTAGAGACGGACGCGACGGACGGGAAGTGGACTTCCTGATCAGTGTTGCGAAAGATTCCGACGGTGTCTGGTATTGGACAATGAACGGTGAATGGATACTCGACGGAGACGGCAACAAACTCCCGGCATCACCTACAGACGGCAAGGATGGCCAGGACGGAAAAGACGGTAGGGATGGTATTGACGGACGCGACGGACAGAATAATCCTGACAATCCTGCCATCATCCCTCAGATACGCATCAACGAAGTGACCCGTAACTGGGAAATTTCCGCCGACAGCGGTGAGACTTGGCAAGATACGGGTGTCTGTGCAGACGGTAAGGACGGAGCCGACGGTAAAGACGGAAAGGACGGTAAAGACGGAAAGGACGGAAAGGACGGAGCCGACGGACCTGATGACATCTTCGGCAGCATCACGGAATCTGAAGATGGTAAATCCATCACCATTACCCTCACAGACGGTCAGGTCTTCACGGTCCCCATCATCAAGTAAAGCACTCACAAAACAATATGAAGGCGAGCTGGATTCACATCCGGCCCGCCTTCGTCTATGCTTTCTTTCTAAAATCTTTCGTTATTTCAGTCCTAAATTCATATCGTTGTTCATCTTGACGGCCTCAGCCACAAAGACTGCAACGGCGAGGGTTACCATAAAACCTAAAACCATATCTATTTCCTTTCTCTAAACTTTAAAACGTTATCCTGTTTGTATTAAGACAGTGCAAAGGTACGGCTGTTTGCGTACACAGACAAGATTTTGGCAGAAAAAGGGCGAAAAATAGACAATTCATTGATACGTATCAATTTTTATTCGTACCTTTGTCCCCATGGAAATGAAAACGATCCTCACTAACATCGCCAAAATCATCGCCCCTATCCTGTTAGGTGGGGCCATTCTTTATTGGATGTATCGTGGTGAGGATTTCATGCGGTTGAGGCATATTCTGTTGGAGGAAATGGACTGGACGTGGATGCTGCTCTCGTTTCCCTTCGGCATCCTGGCACAGCTGTTCCGTGGCTGGCGATGGAAGCAGACGCTGGAACCCATCGACGAGCATCCGCGAACTTCGACGAGCATCTATGCCATATTCCTGTCTTATGCTGTGAGCCTCATCATTCCCCGTCTTGGAGAGTTCACCCGTTGTGGGGTGCTGAAGCGTTACGACGGCTGTTCTTTCTCGAAGGCTCTTGGAACGGTGGTGACGGAAAGAGCCATCGACACCTTGCTGATGGGAACGGTAGCAGGACTGACGCTGCTGTTCCAGCTGAGCGTTTTTGGCACGTTCTTCACCCAGACAGGCACCAGCCTCGACACCATCCTTGAACGATTCTCGCTAACGGGCTATCTGGTGACGGCTGTTTGTATCATTGCTATCCTGATTCTGTTGCATATTCTGTTCCAGAGCCTTAATATATATAGTAAGGTGAAAGCGACGGCCAGCGGCATCTGGCAAGGCGTCATCTCCCTGAAGGACGTGAAGAACCTGCCGTTGTTCATCTTCTTCACCCTCGGCATCTGGGTCAGTTATTTCCTGCATTACTATCTGACCTTCTTCTGCTTCGAGGGCACTTCCCACTTAGGACTGGCCTGTGCGCTGGTCACTTTCGTCGTTGGCTCCATCGCTGTCATCGTGCCTACTCCCAATGGTGCAGGCCCTTGGCACTTCGCTGTCAAGACGATGCTCATCCTTTACGGCGTCGTCGATGAGTATGCCCTTTACTTCGTCCTCATCGTTCACACCGTCCAGACGATGCTTGTCGTCGTCCTCGGCATCTATGCCTGGATGGCATTGAGTTTTTCGGAGGTACGGGGGCACGGGGGTGCGGGGGTACGAGAATAGTTTTGCCATTGATTAATAAGTAATACTATATGAGTGACTTCTATTATAGAAAACTAGATGCATACAACTTATCCAAGCAATTCGTTATTCAGGTTTACGAGTTGCTTCGTGAATTTCCTGAATATGAGAAATACGCTCTTTGTGATCAACTGAGGAGGGCTGCCATTTCCATTCCTTCCAATATTGCGGAAGGAGCTGGTAGAATGGCGATAAAAGAAAGAATCCACTTTTACGATATAGCTTATGGCTCATTAACTGAAACATTGTGCCAATTGGAAATATCAAGAGACTTGAATTACATAAATGACGAACAATTTTCTTTTCTGGAGAATACAGCATCAAGAATATCAATGACTCTGATAGCGCTAAAGAAATCATTACAAGATAAAATCAACAAACAACAATAATTATTTATCGGATGAGGTAATCTCGTACCCCCGTGCCCCCGCACCCCCGTACCCCCGATTATCTTTTCCACAAAAAAGACAAAACTATGAGCGAAATCAAGAATCTGAACCCAGCGTGCATCTGGAAGAACTTTTATGCACTGACACAAGTGCCACGTCCGAGTGGCCATCTCGAGAAAATCCAGCAGTTCCTGCTCGACTTCGGTAAGGAAGCAGGCGTGGAAGTATTCAAGGATCCTGCCAACAACATCGTGATGCGCAAGCCCGCTTCACCAGGAATGGAGAACCGCAAGGGCGTCATCCTGCAGGCCCACATGGATATGGTGCCGCAGAAGACTCCTGAGTCCACACATAACTTCGAGACCGATCCCATCGAGCCATGGATCGACGGCGAGTGGGTGAAGGCCAAGGGCACAACCCTCGGGGCCGACAACGGCCTGGGTGTGGCTGCCATCATGGCCATCATGGAGGACAAAACCCTGAAGCACGGACCCATCAATGCCCTGATTACCGCTGACGAAGAGACGGGCATGTATGGTGCCAACGACCTGCCTAAAGACGAATTGCAGGGCGACATCCTGATGAACCTCGACTCTGAGCACTGGGGAAAATTCGTGATTGGTAGTGCTGGTGGTATCAACATCACAGCTACGCTCGACTACAAAGAGGTGGAAACGGATTCTGAAGATGCTGCTGTGAAAGTCACCGTCAAAGGTCTGCGCGGCGGACACTCCGGCTTGGAGATCCACGAAGGCCGTGCCAATGCCAACAAACTGCTCGTCCGCCTCGTCCGTGAGTCCATCGAGGAGTGCGAGGCCCGTCTGGCTTCGTGGCAGGGCGGCAATATGCGCAACGCCATTCCCTTCAAGGCCGAAGCCGTGCTGACGGTGCCCAAGGAGAACGTCACCCTGCTGAAGGAGCTCGCCCAGGACTGGCTCGAGGACTTCACCGACGAGTACAAAGGCATCGAGAGCGGCATCGAGGTGATCTGTGAGGACGTTGAAACGCCCAAGACGGAAGTGCCTGTAGAGATTCAGGACAACCTCATCAACGCCATCTACGCCTGTCACGACGGCGTGGTCCGTATGATCCCCTCCTACCCCAGCGTCGTAGAGACCTCCTCGAACCTCGCCATCATCGAGATCGGCGGCGGCAAGGCTATGCTGAAAATCCTGGCCCGCTCCAGCCGTGAGGATATGAAGGACTACATCGTGAAGACCCTCGAGAGCTGCTTCTCGATGGCAGGAATGAAGGTGGAGACCGCAGGTTCTTACGGAGGTTGGGATCCCAATCCAGAATCGCCCATCCTGCATCTGCTGCTGAAAGAGTACAAGGACCTCTTCGGCGAGGACGGCATCATCCAGGTGGACCACGCAGGCCTGGAGTGTTCAGTCATTCTCGGCAAGTACCCTTGGCTCGATGTTGTCAGCTTCGGCCCCACGATGAAGTCGCCCCACACCACGACAGAGCGCGCCCTCATCGCCACCGTCGAGCCCTTCTGGACGCTGCTGAAGAAGACCTTGGAGGACATTCCTGAGAAGTAAAAATGCCTTCTGTATGCTGTTCTGATAGGGCTTAATGGGGATACATCGACTTTAAAGCGATGTATGCTGCCCTATGAACAGGGAGAAACTAGGCATTAAACTACCTTTCGCCTATAGCCAAAAGACCTTGCGGCTGCAGCCAAAAGACCTTTCGGCTATAGGCAAAATGAATAAACAATGGGGACAACAACCTTAAACGTACGAAAAACATAACCAAAAGGGTTAGCATTTCAGACCTTTAATTGTACTATTAGTAAAAAAGGCAATGCAAGACAGGCAAATGATAGAATCCTTGTTCCGCCGCCACTACGGACGGATGTTGCTGACAGCCAGGACTTTGCTCCGTGATCCAGAGGCTGCCCGCGACGTGGTGAGCGACGTGTTCGCTGAGCTGTTGGAAAGCAGTCGCCAGTTAGACAAGGAGCGGATAGAGAGTTATCTGTTAGTCAGTGTCCGCAACAAATGCCTGAATCTGGTCAAGCACAGGATGATTGAGGAGCGCGCCAGTCAACACATCCCCTGCGAGACTATCGATGAAGGCTATACGGAACTGCCAATAGATGACGTCCTCCAGTATATCAGCCAGAAACTGACGCCCCAGACCCGCGAAGTGATGATGCGGCGTTTCGGCGAAGGCCAGAAGTACAATGACATAGCCGACGGGCTCGGTATCAGCCGTATTGCTGTCTATAAGCACATTGCCCAAGCATTAACGAAACTCAAAAAGCAATTTGTATGGAAAAGTTAAGAAAACTGACCCAGATGACTGAACACCCTGAACGCTACAGCGACGAGGAGTGGCAGGAGATATTCAACGGCGAGACCGTCAGCAAGGAAGAGACAGAATCCGCTTGGAAACAGTTCAAATCCGCGCATTTCAACGACTTGGAAGAATCACAGCAGGCGTCTGTTCACAAGATGCCGACGCTGTTCAAAATGGCTGCTATGTTCATCGGCATCCTGCTGATATCAGGCATTGCCGTAGCCGCCATCGTCAAGTCTCTTAATAGTGATAACGACGAAGAGGAGAAAAAGATTCCTACGACAGAAGCTCGAGTCGCTACTCCAGAGCAGCAGTCCACAGAAGAAACCGGCACCCCAGCCAGAACTGTCGTCTTCGAGGATGCCGAGCTACAGCAGATTGTTGACAGCCTATCTATATATTATAAGGTGAAGCCTGCCTACCGTCAGGAACAGGCGCGCCATCTGAGGCTCTACTACGAATGGGATCAGCATCATAGTATCGAGGACGTCACCAGGCAAATCAATCACTTCGACCATATCAGCATCAGTATGAAGGGCGACAGTATCATCATCGAATAGGGAAGCAGGAGCTATGAATAGAATGATTATCCTCTTGCTGCTCTGTGCGATAGTGCAGACAGCAAGCTCACAACTCGTGAGCCGTAACTATAAGGACAAGGCGATGTCGAAGGTGCTCGTCGATCTGCGACGTGCTTCCAAGCAATACAAGATATCCTTTATTCATAACGAACTGGAAGACTATACTGTGACTAAGAGCTTCACGCAGTTGCCCATCCCAGAAGCCATCCGCGAATGCATCGGCTATTACCCCATCACTATGAAGGTCGAAGGTGACAGTCTGATCTTTGTCGAAGCGATGGTCAAGGCCGAAGGCAAGCTCATCGGAAGGATAGTGGACAGCAAGAACCAGCCCGTCATCTATGCTAATATCGCGCTGCTCAACGTCGGCGACACGGCTATCGTCAATAGCGGCGTCAGCAATGAGAACGGCGATTTCGTCATTCCGACTACAGAAGAACGATTGAGGGTGCGTATCAGCTGCGTAGGCTATGAGACATTAATATTGAACTGTGAGACGGGTAACCTCGGCACCATCATCCTGAAAGAGACGACAGAACATATCGGCGAGGTGGTCGTTGAGGGAAGTCTGCACATCAACAAGCAGGACAAAGAGGTCTATATCCCCAATCATCGCCAGCGCAATACTGCCAACTCAGGCATCAGTCTGCTTGAAAACCTGATGATTCCCCAGCTCGACGTGAACCGTATGACAGGCGAAGTAAAGAGCTTAGAGAGAAAGCCCATCACCTTTGCCATCGACGAACGTGAAGTAGGGAAGAGCGAAATAGACCAGCTTCGACCCAAGGACGTGCTGAGGGTGGAGTATATCGATATGCCTTCAGGCAAGTTTGCCGACAAGGAAATCGTTATCAATTTCGTGCTGCGTCACTACGACTACGGCGGTTTCGTGGAGGCTCGCCATCACTCACGCTACATCTACAGCACAGGCAACAACAGCATCCAGGCCAGCTTTGATCATAAGAAGATGAACTATTCGCTGCTCCTTGGCAGCAACTATAAGAACGACCGAGGTGCCAGAGACGAGAAAGAGGAAGACCTGCTGCTGATCGACAATCCCATCCATCTGACAACCGTCAGTGATTACGACCATATCAAGGAGTGGCAGAACTACGGTGTGCTGCGTGTCCGTTACGCCAACAAAGACCTGAGTCTGACGGGAAAGGCAGGTATCACACAGACCAGGACGCCTGAATACAGCTCAGAAGATCACCTTGCCTATAGGGGTAGTGTGACAGATAATACGACGGCCAAGAGCACGGTCAGTTCGAAAAACCGCCAAATATACTTCTGCGCCAATGCAGACTGGCAGATCAATGCCAATCATCACTTGAACATCTACTCTCAGATAGGCTTTGGCCGTAATCAGTATCACAACACCTTCCTGGAAAGCGACGGCTTCGACATCGCGTCGCATACCAAGGAGAAAACATTATCATTGATGGCGTGGGTCAATTACAATGCTAACTTCGGCAAGCGCAGCAGCCTCCTCCTGCAGGTGTTAGAAGTATACGATCACTTCAATGATGATTATCAAGGCTCTATCAATGCCGAACAGATAGCCACACAGACGGAGATGCTTGTGTTCCCTATCTACACTTACAAGCCCGACGACAAGTGGACACTCTCCACACGTTTATTAGGATTCGACGTCAGTTCGTGGAAGACCCTGACCAACAGCGAGACCTATTGGTCATCAAGGGCATCATTTATTGTCAAGAACCAAATCAACAAGAACAACAGCCTCAAATATTCCATATGGTTAGGCAATAGTGAACCTTGGGCCGAAGTTCGTAGTGAGGTGGAGCAGATTGTCAACAAGTACATCACACTACGTGGTAATCCGGAACTGAAGAAGACCATCTTCTTCACCAACCAGCTCACCTATAATCTCTCGTTGAAGAATTGGCAGATGATGGTAAATGGCGAGTATGAACAGTTAAGCCAAATGTTAAAAAGGAGTTATACTCCCGAAAACGGCAAACTCATAGAGTCTTATTATAACGACGGTATCCTCCACAACCTGAGACTGAACATCCAGCAGACGCTCTTCCTGCTGAACAGAAACCTACAGTTAAAAGGTGGCATCCTCTTGCAGCGCAACATCCTGACTGGCAAAGAAGGAACCCGTATCAACCACATCACCTACAATGCAAGTGCCAAGTGGCATCTCGGTGACTTCTCTCTGAGTGCATTTTTCAACAGCCCAGAGACCATATTAATGCAGACATACGATGAGACCAAGGCCGATTACGGCATCTTCGCCACCTACGGCAAGAAGGGTTTCTACGCTGAAGTGGGAGCAAGGCGGATGTTCAATCGCGACAAATCGATGCTGACATATTACCACGACTACGACTACTACAAGTATGACAGCCGCCAGATCCGCGATGCCAACGGTCCCTGGCTCTATATGAAACTGACATATTCGTTAGACTTCGGACGTAAGAGCGATCGCCAATATGTTGAAGAAAGTAGTAACGGCAGCTCTGCCATCCTACACAAATAATTCCCTCTTTCCTCAAAAAAATCCGCAGAAAGTTTGTATCTGCGGATTTTTTTTTGTAACTTTGCACCCAAATTCACTAAAGTATTAACAAATTATGGACGATTACCCGGCGGATTATTACAATTTGTAAAGGCGGGGGACGAGTGGCAAGGCTGCTAATCCCTTTGCCGCTAAAACCATTTCACGAACGAAAAAAGGATTAGCAAAATGAAGACTTTCTGGAACACCCAAGGCGGACTGAGCCAACTCTCAGAGTGGCAGCCCAATTGCTGGATACAGGTGACATGCCCCACCGAAGAAGACCAGCACGAAC
>JAEEGH010012094.1_pt1 | contig 19462 bp, 13 predicted proteins | sample 9134181 | NCBI WGS metagenome assembly JAEEGH01 (sample SAMN16246544, study PRJNA631951) | gut metagenome | biome: gut microbiome; feature: rumen; material: DP-attached | host: Bos | place: Iran: Karaj | collected 2018-10 | reverse complement strand
GGCATCCATATCACGAAGAACGCCAACCGTTATATCATCGAAGAAAACCTTTCTTCCCTCAAAGAACTCATCGACCATTCTTATGGTTCTTTCCAATATCTGTTTGGAACTACCTGTGTACTTATCAACTTGTTTTTGTGCATAATCGGTAAAACCTATATTCCCATTTTCTTCCAACTCATCCGATAACAGATACTTCTTTATTTCGGTTGCACTCATATTGGCGGACTTCACACCCAGCGAAGAAATCTTATTTCGGTAGTTGAGCAACTGTTCCGTAAGGTCTTTGTTAATTTGCTCGGAATTAAACACAGATGCTTTTATGTATTTCTCATCTTTTCCAAGATAATCCGATTCTTTTACAAAGATATTGGTAGCAATACGAGCGGTGGTTCTGTTACTTGAAACATAAAACTTTATTGGGTGTTCCCCATTCGCATTTTTGTACCGAACGTCTAATTCAACTTTTACAACAGCCATATTCTTTATTTTTTCTATTATTTGCAAACAAAATTGATTCAACATCGAAACAAATGTAGTAAAATCAAGCATTTTAGCCGTTTTCCATTTGCAAACATTTTGCAAACATTTGTATCAACTCAAATTCACAAACAAAAATAAAAAATCTACAAAACAAAACAAAATCAAGTAGTTACGGATGTTTGCAAATAATTTGTAAAATTCGGGTAAAAAAGAAAGGCGTTTATGATTTTTAGTCTCATAAACGCCTTAAAATCAAGGTTTTATCCCTGTGACCCCGGAGAGGCTCGAACTCTCGACCCATTGATTAAGAGTCAATTGCTCTACCAACTGAGCTACGGAGTCAAAATTTTCGGCAAAAATACCACTTTTGTAATTCTATGCAAGAAGATTTAGCGAAAAACTTTATTTCTGATGTTTTTTTTTTCAGAAACGAAGAAAAAATCGCGTTTGGGTTTGTAAAATCAAAATTATTATTATTTTTGCGTCCCGATTAATGGGAAAAGTATATTTAATAAAAACTAACTCAAGTGGATACTTTAAGTTACAAGACGAAATCAGCCAATGTGGCTACTGTTCAAAAGGAATGGTTCGTTGTTGATGCAACCGACCAAGTAGTAGGTAGAATGTGTTCCCAGATTGCGAAAATCATCAGAGGAAAACACAAACCGTCATTTACTCCCAATGTGAATTGCGGAGATGGAGTAATCGTAATTAACGCTGAAAAAGTGAAATTTACGGGAAAGAAAATGACCGACAAAGTTTACATTCATCACACAATGTATCCTGGTGGTCAAAGAAAACAAACTCCAGAAGATTTAATGGCAAAAGATCCTACAAAGATTATTAAAAATGCCGTAGCAGGAATGCTTCCAAAAAATTCTTTGGGAAGAGACTGCTTGAAAAATTTGTTTGTATATGTAGGTCCTAACCACAAACAAGAAGCACAACAACCAAAAGAATTAAAGTTTTAAGATTTAGTATATGGAAGTAATTAATGCTTTAGGTAGAAGAAAATCGGCAATCGCCCGAATTTACGTTAAGGAAGGAAAAGGTCAAATCACAGTTAATGACCGTGAATTGGATAACTACTTCGTAGAAGAACGTCTTCGTTACATCGTAAAACAACCATTGACTCTTCTTGACAAAGAAGGTAATTTCGATATCAAAATCAACCTTGTAGGTGGTGGTATCAAAGGTCAAGCTGAAGCAGTAAGATTGGCAATCGCCAGAGCTTTGGTGAAAATGGACGAAGAAAATAAAACTCCTCTTAAGAAACAAGGATTCTTAACGCGTGACCCACGTGAGGTTGAACGTAAGAAACCAGGTCAAAAGAAGGCACGTAAAAGATTTCAATTTAGTAAACGTTAATATTAACCTATTCGAATTAGAGCGTTGTTTAGACTCAAAATCCGCAAGACCACATTATATTGTGCTACTTGTGAATTGCTTTAATATTGAATGCAAACAACAAAAAAAATGGCAAGAGCAAATTTTGAAGAATTGCTAGAAGCAGGTGTTCACTTCGGACACTTAAAAAGAAAATGGCATCCAGCTATGGCTCCATACATCTTTATGGAGAAAAACGGTATCCACATTATTGATCTTCACAAAACTGTAGCAAAGATTGATGAGTCGGCTGAGGCCTTGAAAAAAATTGCAAAATCTGGTCGCAAAATCCTTTTCGTTGCAACCAAAAAACAAGCAAAAGACATCGTTGCTGAAAAAGTACAATCAGTAGGTATGCCTTACATTACTGAACGTTGGAGCGGCGGTATGTTGACTAACTTCCCAACTATCCGTAAAGCCGTTAAGAAAATGTCGGCTATCGACAAAATGGAACAAGACGGTACTTTTGCTTCTCTTTCAAAACGTGAAATTTTACAAATCAACCGTCAACGTGAAAAACTACAAAAGAACCTTGGTAGCATCGTGAGCTTGACTCGCCTTCCTGCTGCATTGTTCGTAGTTGACGTTGTTCGCGAACATATCGCTATCAAAGAGGCAACTCGCTTGGGTATTCCTGTATTTGCTATCGTTGATACAAACGCTGACCCAAATCTTGTAGATTTCGCAATCCCAGGAAACGACGACGCTTCTAAATCAGTTGAAGTAATCCTTTCTAAGGTTTGTGACGCAATCCAAGAAGGTTTGTCTGAAAGAAAAGCTGAAAAAGATAAAGAAGCAGAAGTTGCTGCTAAAGCAGAAGCAACAGAGGCTCCAGCAGAAGAAAAGCCTGCTAAACCAGCAAGAAAAACTGCTGCAAGAAAAACAACAAAAAAATAATTGACGACTATGGCAAACATTACCGCTGCTGATATCGCTAAACTTCGTGCAATCACTGCCGCTGGTCTTATGGACTGCAAACAGGCATTGACTGAATCTGAAGGCGATTTCGACAAAGCAATAGAATTTTTAAGAAAAAAAGGTCAGAAAATTGCAAGCAAACGTCAAGACCGTGACGCAAAAGAAGGTTGTGTATTGAGTGGCGTTACCGCTGACGGAAAAACAGCCGCTATCGTAGTTGTAAACTGCGAAACTGACTTCGTTGCAAAGAATGCTGATTTCATCGCATTCACACAATCAATTCTTGACAAGGCTTTGGAAGTTCTTCCTGCAAATGCTGACGAATTGAAACAATTGGAAATAAACGGTAGAAAAATCGCTGACCAATTGACTGACCAAATGGGTAAAATCGGTGAAAAGATTGATTTGGGTTACTACGAAAAAGTAACGTCTGTAAATTCTTTCGCTTACACTCACATGGGTAACAGACTTGCAACTATCGTTGGCTTCTCTGAAAAAGTAAACGATGCACAACTTGGTAAAGACGTTGCTATGCAAGTAGCAGCAATGAATCCTGTTGCCGTTGACCAAGACGCAGTTCCTCAGTCTGTTATTGATTCCGAAATTGAAATCGCAAAAGAAAAGACAGTACAAGAACAAATTCAAAAAGCTGTTGAAGTTGCTCTTAAAAAAGCTGGCATCAATCCTAATCTTGTTGATTCCGAAGACCACATGTCTTCTAACATCGCAAAAGGTTGGTTGACTGAAGATGAAGCTGCTAAAGCTCGCGAAATCAAGGAACAAGTTTCTGCTGAAAAGAAAAACAACATTCCTGCCGCTATGGTTGAAAACATTGCGAAAGGTCGTTTGAACAAATTCTTCAAAGAATCAACTCTTATCAACCAAGAATTTGTTAAAGATGGTAAAATTTCAGTGGGACAACACATTGAAGCTACACAAAAGGGTTTGAAAGTAACTGAATTCAAACGTTATGGACTTTCAAACTAAAATTTAGTGTTTTATACATCAAAAAGGAGAGTTATTTTTCGTAACTCTCCTTTTTTTTATCTATCTTGCTCGCATAATTGATGAACTATGTTACAATACAAAAAAATATTATTGAAATTCAGCGGTGAATCACTTCAGGCAGCTGACGGTTTCAGCATCGATCCCGATAAATTATTGAAGTATGCTCACCAAGTTAAAGAAGTTGTCGACTTGGGCGTGAACGTGTCTGTCGTAATCGGCGGAGGAAATATCTATCGTGGCTTGAATAGTAAAACCACAGGATTCGACAGAATCAAAGGCGACTACATGGGTATGATGGCAACGGTTATTAACGCTGTGGCTCTTCAATCTGCTCTTGAAACAATAAATATAAAATCTCGCGTTCTTACAAGTTTTTCAATGGAACCGATTGGGCAACCATATTCGCAACGTCTTGTGAAAAAAGCGTTCGAAAACAATGAAGTGGTTATTTTCGGCGGTGGAACAGGAAATCCTTTCTTCACAACCGATACAGCAGCCGCTCTCCGTGCTGTTGAAATCGGAGCCGACGTGTTACTGAAAGGAACTCGTGTTGACGGTGTGTATGACTCCGATCCCGAAAAAAATCCTAATGCAAAGAAATTCGATGAAATCACGTTCACCGAGGCATATTCCAAAGGATTGAAGATTATGGATTTGACTGCATTCACCATGTGCAAGGAAAATAACTTGCCAATCATCGTTTTTAACGTAGGTGATGTAACTTCTTTGAAAAAAATCGTGTCTGGTGATAAAATAGGAACCATCATTAAAAATTAAGATTTACTATGAGAAGAAATAGTTTCATTATTCTTGGTCTGATTCTCTTGTCTATAACGGCCTGCAAAAGGAATAAAAATACGGAAGCACCTGAAGGGTATATAGAATATCAAGGTGAACTTTTGAAAGAAAATGATCCGATTCGCTACGATTCCAATGGTGATGGCGTAATTGACGAAAAAGACAAGACAATTGGCGTGCTGGGTACCAACCTTAACATCACGCAAAATCCCGACGGCTCGCCATTCTTTTCTGGCAGCGGTAATTCAGGAGAGGGAGGTGGCGATGATCCAGGTAATCCTAATCAAAATCCTACAACAGAGTCAAAAGTTCCTGTAGGAACAAAACTTTGCTATATGGATCTGGAAAAATATTGCTCTCAAAATGGTGGCTTGTACGCTTACGAGACAACTGTCAATGCGGCTCAATCATCTTCGCAGAACGAGATTTCCAACGCTGATGCGAATAATAATGGTATTCCCGATTACATAGAGAATATTCGTAGTACGTCAAACATTTCCGCAATAGCTTCTAAATATGCAGAGCAATATGCTCCAGAAACGGAACAAAAAATTGAAAATGGTGCGGGTGGCAAACAAATTGGTGCTGCTTTCGTGAAAACGTGTCTTGCAGAAGCCATAGAAAAAGCGCTCTCGGAGGCATTATATGATTCAAACGAGAGCATTGACATTACGAATTTAGAAACCATCATCAACACACGTATTATTGTTGCAATAGGCGATGCCGTTACCGAAGCGGGTTTGCTTGAATATATCGATAATGCGACATTGGCAAGTATTGCTGCTGAGATGTCCATAAAAATTTCAGAAGCTGTTTCAGAAGCAATTGCAACGACGATTTCCAAAGAAATTCTTTCACAATATGAAAAACAAGTTGCCAACGGTTCAATCAAAAATGTCCAAGGAATTTGTCCGAACGGCTACCACATTCCGTCGGATATTGAATGGATGATTTTTGAACAAGCACTTGGAATGTCTGCCTCTGACCTTACCAAGAGTGGTGAGACGGAAATTACCCGTGGAGCAGACGTAAACATTGTTAAAAAACTAGTAAATGATTACGGATTCAACTTCGGAGGATACGCGAGCATAAACGGAACGTTCGCACAACGTGGCGAAGCCGGTGTGTATTGGTCATCAACTACGGGGAAAGACGAGAAAGGCGATTTTGTCTGGGTACGACAGATTGACACAAGCTACACGGGCGTTGTCCGCTTTAAGATGTATGAAAAATCAGGATTAAGCATCCGTTGTTTCAAAGACTAACAGAGAACTGCATTCGTGCAGTTCTTTGTTTTAACTGAGAGTACCACATCTCTCTTTATTAATTAACCGCACCATGAGAAATACCATTAAACAATGGGCTGAAGAAGACCGCCCACGAGAAAAAATGCTCCAAAAGGGCTGTTCTGCCCTTACCGAGACGGAATTGCTCGCTATCATAATCGGTAGCGGGACGAAAGACGAATCTGCCGTAGATCTGGCAAAGAAAGTATTGGCTTCGGCCAACAACAATCTCAATGAATTGGGAAAATTCACCATCAACGATTTTAAGAAAATCAAGGGCATCGGTCAAGTGAAAGCCATTACCCTACAAGCCATGTTTGAACTTGGCAAACGAAGAACGGTTGCCGAGGTGCGTAAAAACAACAGCATTTGTTCAAGCAAGGAAATCTTTTTGTATATGCAACCCAAGATTGGCGACTTGCGACACGAAGAGTTCTGGGTAATCTACCTTAACAACAGTCATGCTATTCTCGGAGCGAAAATGATTAGTTCCGGAAGTGTTACCAACACCCTGGTTGACACGAAAATCATTGCTTCGCACGCAATCTCATTTATGGCGACAGGCGTTATCCTATGCCACAATCATCCTTCGGGAAATTGCCGACCAAGTCATGAAGACAAAAAAATCACATTAAAAGTGATTGAAGCGATGAAATTACTTGATTGCGAACTAATCGACCACGTGATTGTTTCGGGGAACAATTATTATAGTTTTATAGATGACGGCTTGTTGTGAAATCGAAGAAACAACGCCTCACCCTTCGTGGTAGCACAAAAAATAGTGCCATCGTCAAGAATGATAGGAGAAGAGAAAATCTTTCCTCCTACGTAGATTTTTTCAATGATTTGTCCAATACTATTGATGATGTACAAATGTTTGTCGTACGACCCCACTACCGCAAAGTCATCAAATATGGCTGCCGAAGAAACGACTCGCTTTTCGGTAGGAATTGCCGCAATCTGCTCGCCATTTCCAGAAATGATATAGATATGTTTATCGAACGAGCCACATACAATGTTTCCGTTGGCAAATTGTTGGGGTGAAGCATGGATACGTCCATCCGTCTTGAATTGCCACAAAAGTCGTCCCGAAGACGTCACGGAATACAGATTTTTGTCGTATGAGCCAAACACAACGACAGAATCGTTCTGAACCATTGCCTTGGAGTGCATAATCCATCCGTCGGTCTTGAATTGAGATACCTCTTTCCCATTTTTGTCAAAAAAATGCATCGTCTTGTCATTCCCACCAATGCACAACAAACCGTCGTTCAAAGCTGTCGGGCTGCCGTGGGTAAGATGTTTTATTCGTACAAAAAGTACACTGTCAATCTGCATATTATAGTATTTCAGCCCTTTGCCAAGACCGAATGCAATCCAGTCGGGGTTGAGTTGCACAGGATTTGTGTAGATTCGTCCGCCCTGACGTTTTTTCATATATAATTCACCATTAGGTTTGAAAAAATACATATTTCCGTCATATGAGCCAATTGAGACCAAGGAATCGAATACAACTTCAGGGGTTGCATGAATCCACGCTTTTGCCCTATATACGTTAAGAATTGTTTCATCAGTGTGGACGGGCAAGTTTTTACGGTGTTCGGTCTGAATGGTGTCGTTCGTCGTCAGGAAATATATGGATTTCTTGTGTGTACCTACTACCAAAGTATTGTCAGCAATCTTGACTGGCGTAGAATATACCGCCCCTTTCAGCTGAATGGACGAAAGTTTGTAACGGTCGGTATTGCATACGGAAACAATGCCTTCGTGAGTTGCACACGAAGCAAAAAGCCACAAACAAATAATAAATATCGTTTTCTTCATTGCAGTTAATCAACTACAACTCCGTGAATGACAACTCTTGATTCCGTATTCTTCGGGTCGTTAGAAATAATCGTCACCGTTTGACGAACATTTCCGTTTTTGTTTCTCGTATTTAAGGTAACGGTAACGTCCCCTTCTTCTCCCTTCGCATACGAAAGTTTCTCCATCGTACCAGCTGTACAACCACAAGAAGTCTTTATCTTACGTATTTCCAAGGTTGAATTTCCTTCATTCTTAAAATGAAATTTACATTCTACAGGTTCTCCTTTTCTAATGGTATCAAAACAAAATTCTGTCGTTTCAAAACCTATTTTGGGAGCGTCTCTCATCTGTTCTTCCGTCATATTAGAGAAATCCTCTGTTATCATTCCAGAAACGGACACATGCATTTTATAGTTTATTCTCTTTCCCTGAAAACCAAGATATAGTTTGTCATAAATGTTTCCCCATCCCTTGCTACGTTTTGAGTCGTATGAAATTACCATCAAAGAAGATGAATTAGGTTGAATTACTTCTGGATACATTTGCACGGTCATATAATTCGGCACACTGGGGAACAACATAGTAACCGCCGTATCTTGCGGATTATATACCACGATTGTGTCAACCACAGTGGCGGGGTAGAAAATCGTTCCGTAATTAATATTCAACGAGCTCATTCTTACAACGTCAAAGACGCTGGGGTATAGTTGTTCGATAGAGGGGTCAAGGTTCTTGGCAGTTCCTTTTAATGTTAATGTGATCTTTCCCAACATTTGATCGGTGGTATAAACGTAAACGTATTCCGTAAAAAGTGAATGTAACTTTCTGGGATTAAGTGTTATGTTTATTGACGAACGATTTCCCGGTTCCAGTACCTTTCTGGTCAGTTCATAGGTAATGTAACGACTTGAAGTTTCAATTTTTGTGATTGTAATAGGTTCACTACCTCTGTTTGTACACGAAAATAGAGCTTGCGTATTGATGCTATTAGTAGGAATTATCCCATAATTATATTCATCGTTGTTGAACGATAGATATTGTGCATTCAATTGCATAGAAAGGAACAACACGCAACTAAGGCCTAAAAAATTTCTTAATGTTTTCATAGTCATCTTTTTTATTCTTGCAAAAATATAAGATTATTTGTTTAGATGTACCAAAAATTATTCCAAATACCATTTTTTTATACGATCCAGAATTCTGGAATGTTTTCCTAGGAACGCCAACACATCCAATAACCACGTATGCTTTGCAATTTTTTGTTGCAAGAAATAACGTGTTTTCATTTCTGACTGCACTCGTTTGCACAACTTTTCGGCATATTCTCGTGTCACAGTCTTATTACAATCCCCTATCATTATCGCTTTTTCGGCTATTTGAGCTGCAAAATGTCCACTTAACATTGCTGAACCGATTCCACCACCAGAAATAGGGTCAATTAAGTTTGCCGAATCCCCACAAATACAATAGTTATCGCCATAGCAATCAAATTCTGTCGTATTATATGGAATCAAGCCACCTTGTAACAAACTGATTTGCTCTGCATCGGAAAAACGTTGACGTAATGTATCGTCTTGTTGTATCCAGTTGTACATTACATCTTGAATTTTCTCTGGGTATGGCTGTCCTAAATGCCACCCAAAGCCCACATTTGCCATGCCGTCAGCCAAGGGGAATATCCACAGATAACCTGGGAAAAACTCCTTTTTATAATGTAATTCGATTGTTCCCTCCTGTAAGTCTTTCACGCCACGATAATACGCACGAATGGCAACACCCATATTGTTTCGGGTAAACGATGCTCCTGTTACGGAACGAGCAAGCATGGAAGCCGCCCCCGAACAAATAAGCACCATTTTAGCGTGATATGTCACATTGTTTTCTGCCGTAAGCACAAAACCATCCGAATCTCGTTGCAACGAAGAAATAGTCGTATTTTGAAAAATTGACAGATTTTGACAATCCCGTTTCACCAACGAAAACAAGAAATTATCAAAATCATATCGCTTACAAGCATAGCCAAAGTTCTTAAAATCAACGATATACGAATTGTTTTTATAGACAATTCTTGTGTTTCTTATTTTTTGATATTTCTGCGTTGACAAGAATTCTTCAAGGTACTGTGGATTTATCGCCCGTAACGTGTTGGTACTGCGATCACAAATCCCGTCGCCACATATTTTTTGACGGGGGAACTCGTTTTTCTCAAACAAAGCCACCTTGAGTTGAGATTTTTGTAACGTCAACGCGGCAGAACATCCCGCTGGTCCTGCTCCTATAATGGCTATATCATAATGTCGTTCTGTCATAATCTTATACCGACGCAATTCTCAACTTTTTGTATCTGTTCTTATTTAATTTTTAGTAAAGATATGAAAAATATCGAATGAACTTTTGAATTTTAATTTTTTATTGTGCAACCTCGTCATCTCGAACGAAGCGAAGCGTAGTGAGAGATCTCTTCAAATCTCCGTTCTGCCCACCAATAGTGTATTTTTGACACTTTGTCTTCGGTAAAAAACCACACTATTTCCATACGTTTTTCCATAAAAATTTTTACCTTGCACCCCAAATTTTTTATGTAGGGACGTGGCGCACCGCGTCCCTACGAAATAGATAATAACGAATTGAAAAACATAAGGTTATGAATACTTCTATAAAAAAAATTATATCGTGTGTTGCAGCGATAGCGTGTTTGTGTGTTAATGCTTCGGCTCAAACGAAGATTACCTCTTCCAACTATGAAAGTTTGGGATTGACATCATCAGATTATTCTGATTATCTTGGTTGGTATGCTATTACAAGTAGTGCTGACTTGAAAGGGTTTGCCAACTTGGTGAACGGAGGTTCCAATACTATCAATGGCGTTGTGACAACCAACATTAATGTTGCTGTTGCCGATTTTACTCCTATTGGTACTTCTACATATCCGTTTAGAGGAACATTTGAAAGATATTCTGGTACGATACAAATTTCTGCCTCGTCGGAAACAAATACCACTTCGCGGTCGTATCAAGGTTTGTTTGGTTACAACAGTGGAACAATAAAATCAGTTCAGCTTGCTTTGGATAAAGTTACAATTTATGGTACTCAGTACGTCGGCGGTATTGCTGGCTACAATACGGGAATTATTACTGGATGTTCGGTTAAACTGAAAAATAATTCAACGGGTGGAATAAAAGGTACTTCTACCAACACATACGCTGGTGGTATTGCTGGCTACAATACGGGAACAATTGGCGATGTCACAAAATGTACAAATAATGTTTCTGTAACAGGAATAAGTGTTGTAGGTGGTATTGCTGGCTACAATTCAGGAACTGTATGGGGACAAAATAATGGTGATGTTACGGGGACTGGTTCTGCTTATGTAGGCGGAATTGTCGCTAATAACGTGGGAACGGTAAAATCTTCTACTAACAACGGAAATGTTACAGGAGCTGGATATTATGTTGGTGGCATATGCGGAGAAAACAATGGCGCTTCTACTGTAATTGACGGATGTACCAACAATGGTACAATCGTTGGTTCTTCGTATAAAGTCGGTGGTATCTGTGGACAGAATTATAAAGGAACTATTAAGAATGCTACGAAAAATACAGGTGCCGTAAAGGGTTCATATTATGTTGGTGGTGTGTGTGGATACAATAGTGGAAGTCTTACTAGGGGAACTTCTGCTGCCGATATTCTTATCGAAGCAACGGCTGCTAATAGTTATGTTGGCGGTATTTGCGGCTATAATTATGGAAAAATGGTAGCTGCCACTCGACAATCAAGCAATTCAAATGTAAAAGGTGTTACCTATGTGGGGGGCGTGGTTGGTTATAATGCGAGCGACACGGTAGAACTTTTTAGTGCAGCAAATACAGATGCTACAGTGACTTCAACGGCTTCTTCGGGTTATTCTTATTGTGGAGGTGTGGCTGGATACAATGCAGGAACGTTGACTACTGTTTATAATGCAGCTACTGTTACTGGTGCTGCAAACTGCGTGGGTGGAATTGCTGGTTATAATAGTGAAAATGGTGTTATAGCCAGTAGTATAACGAACTATGCAAACGTGACGGGTTCGCAGTATGTTGGTGGTATTTGTGGTAATAATTTGGGGAAAATCTATGATGGTACGGTTCGATATTATAGTTCTAGCTACCCTCTGCCTGTGATTACTGCAACAGCGACAGGAAAAGCATACGTTGGAGGTATCAGCGGTAACAATAGTGGCACAATTCGCTTGTCAAATCCGTCGGCTACAATTTCGGGATCTATGGTCGTGGGCGGTATTGTTGGACAAAACTCAGGAACGATTTCAAAATGTTACGATAGTGATTACGGAAATTGCACGATAACGGCAACTACTTCGTCCGATACAGCACGGTGTGGTGGCGTATGCGGTGTAAACCAGAGTACAGGTACTATTGACACTTGTAGCTGCGGAGGAACAGTGACAGGAAACCGTTACGTAGGAGGTGTGTGTGGCGACAATGCTGGAACTATTCGTAGTGGTAGTTTTGGATCAACGATTACTTCAAGTTCGGGTTATGCAGGAGGTGTTTGCGGTAACAATAGTGGTACGCTTACAAACTGTGTTTCTGGTAGTGGTAGTAGGACGTTAGGTGGTACACGCAGTGGAGGTATCTGCGGAAACAATACGGGTACTATATCGTATTGTGTATTTGGAGAACAACCCTATGGCTATTATTATCAGGATCCAAGTAGTTTTGGACTTTCATTTAATGGACAGTATTCAGGTGGTATTTGTGGTTACAACGCGGGAAGCCTTATTGGGTGTCATATGGGCTCAACTACGGTAACGTCAACAACTAACTATTGTGGAGGTATTTGTGGTTATAATACCAATATTGTTTCGGAATGTACTGTTGCCTATTCAAATATTTCTGCTACACAATATGTAGGTGGTATTAGTGGATATAATACGGGAACAATTTCTAATGGTGCAACAACATTTGGAGCAATTACTGCTTCTGGTTCTTCGTCTGTTTATGCTGGCGGTATAGCAGGAAGAAACTCTGGAGGTACAGTTTCGTATTGTTATAGTACAGTTTCTGTAACTCAAACAGGTTCGTCCTCATCATCATACATCGGTGGACTTGTCGGTTCGAACTCAACAGGTTCAAAAATAGAGTATAGTTATAGTCAAGGTGATGTAACTGCAAAAGGCAATTATTGTGGCGGTCTTACAGGTTATAATGGGGCACAAATAACCAACACCTATGCATACGGTGCGGTAAAATCTGTTGGTTATTATGTGGGAGGACTTATAGGACAACAATATAGTGGTACAATTACCAATTCTTATTATTTAGCTGATGTGGCAGCCGATGGCAATAACAAAATTCAAAACGGATGTGGAGCATCTTCTAAAGGTAGTACAACGGCAGATCCTTCGGGGGTAAATAAAAAATCGTTCTACTCATTTGGTAGCGGTGAAGTTTGCTACTTGTTGAACGGCTCGGTAAACGGTGGTTCTCCGTGGGGACAAAATATAGCTTTGAATATTGGAGGGACTCCCGATAAAGCACCTATTTTAGAAACGACAAATCTTTTGGTATATAAGATTACAGGAACAAATATTTCTCTTTATTCAAACGATGCTAATTATGAAATACCAAGCGGAATTGTCGAAAAACTGGCAAATTTCGAGGGGGACGGTAGTTTGGAAAATCCGTTCCTTATACCTGATTTGCAGCACTTGGAAGATTTTCGCGAAATTGTGAAAGCTGGCTATCGCAGAGCGTGTGGAAAATTAACCGCCGATATTGTGATTAATGAATCGGTGGTGGACGAAAATGGTGAATTACGGAGCGATTATCGTAGTGCACAACTTAAAACGTGGATTCCAATAGATGACTATCAAGGTTGTTTCGATGGCAACAATCATACAATAAAAGGGTTGTTCTGTATGGATGTTGAAGGAGAAAAGGGTCTGTTTGCTGATATACAAAGTGCGGAAATAAAGAACCTAACACTTGCTGATGGATATATAAAAACGAGCAATTATGCAGGTGGCATTTGTACGAAAGCTATTAATTCTCGTATTTTCAATTGTCATAACTCTTGCTCTATTATAACAGATGGTGGAATGCCTTATTCTGGTGGTATGTGTGGTAATTCTGAAAATAGTGTGATAGAGAAATGTTCTAATACTGCTTCTGTGATAAATACACGGATAAATGAATGGGTTTATTGGGTTGGCGGTATTGTTGGTTTGTTGGATAAAGGAAGTGTTGTACGGGAATGTTATAATACGGGCGAAATTGTTGGTTCGTATGGTTGTGGTGGTATTGCTGGAATGTCGCAAAGTGGAAACAATCTTATTGAACGGTGCTACAACACAGGATTGATTCGAGGGAACGGATATTCAAATGATTTTATCGGTGGTATTGTAGGTTCAATGAACAATAAAGACATAGTACGAAACTGTTATAACACAGGTAACATTATGGGTGTTCGCGTCGGCGGTATAGTTGCACATGCTTCAGGAACGGTGGAATATTGCTATAATGCAGGAACTATAAACGGTACTACCAAAGGTGCTATTGCAGGATGGAAAGATGAGGGCAGTAGTGTCACACGTAACTATTATGATAAGACTGTATGTGGCGATGCTGGTGGTGTCAATGGTGTTGAGTTGGCGAACCAAGCATACGGTCACACAACTACGGAAATGTGTAACAGTACGTTGTCAACGGCACTTAATTCGTATTATGACGCTTCAATATGGCAAGCAGGAACTACGGCGAATGCATCAACCGAGGTGATTACCGACGATAACGTGTTCGGTTACAAGATTATAGGTACCTATCCTTCACTCAAGGGCGTGGGAGAACCGCAATATGCAAAAACACTGTGGGTAAACATTGGTACGGAGGAAAACCAATGGATTTCCGATTTCATTCCTATTTACACCATAGAACAATTAAAGGCGGTGAGCGACAATCTTGATGCGACCTACGTGCTTATGAATAATGTGTCGGAAGGTGCAAATATTAAAAATGGGGAACTGGTTCCAAGTCCTTCTGTTTCGTGGACGCCGATAAACCATTTTACAGGCAAGTTCTATGGCTTGGGACACACTATATCTGGCTTATATACGGAATCCTCTGATGAATATGTAGGCTTGTTTAGCGTAACCGAAGGAGCAATGATTAAAGGTGTGAAAATCGCCAATAGTAGTTTTAAAACAACGAATAACAACGGAGTAGCAGGCGGTATTGCCGGAGAAGCCGGAGCCAGTTACATAAATGGTGTTTTATCTTATTCAAAGATAATTGACTGCGACAATGTAAGTTGCACGGTCGAGGCGAAGTATGAAGCAGGAGGAATTGTAGGTGTGGCAGGTTTGGGTTGTAGTTATATCGAATATTGTAGAAATTATGGTACGGTAATTTCCAACTTTGCGGGACAAACGAACTATGCAGGTGGTATTTGTGGAGCGGCATGGGCTACAATTAGATATTGTTACAATGAAGGTACTGTTTCAGGCGTTGGCGCGAATGTTGGTGGTATTGGCGGTGGTCCAATGGCAGTGAGAAACTGTTATAATGTTGGTACGCTATCTGGTGGTAATGTGGGAGGTATTGCCGGTTCTGATGGATTGGGTACCGAAGTATATAATTCATATAGTGCAGGACAACTTTCTGCTTCAGGTTCCGTAGGTAGTGTGATTGGTTTGGTTTCGTGGGGAGCAAGTGCTACAGAATCTTATTACGACGAACAAGTTTCTCCGTTTGACGGTATCTCTGGTTCAATGGACAGAGAAGGAAAAGTTGAATCAAGAACAACTGACGAACTTTGTTTGGAATTGCAATCAGGTTTGTCTTCCGACGATTGGGCAATAAAAGAACCTGTAATTAAAGATGGTAAGAAATATCTTTATTATCCGTATCTAAAACATTTCGGCGAGAAATCGGCAAAAGTCGGCACATATCGCCAAATTTGTAATGTAGTTCTGAACCAAAACGGTGGAACTTGTACTCCGCTTACGCAATACATAGAACGTGAAGGTGCAACCTTGCCAGCGACGGCTTCGCGTACTGGCTATACCTTTGGCGGTTGGTACACCAATGCAAGCTGTACAAGCGAGCGTGCATACGAAATTCCTGTTACTGCCACTGGCGAACAAACGTTCTATGCAAAATGGACGGCAAATTCGTATTCTATTACGTTGAATACCAACGGTGGTACAATCAATTCTGGTAATGTTACTTCTTATTTGTATGGAGTCGGTGCGACTTTACCAATCGATATAACGCGCAATGGCTATACATTTGGTGGTTGGTACACGAACTCGTCTTATACAGGTTCACAAGTTACTTCGATTAGTACTACTGAATATGGAAATAAAACATTTTACGCAAAATGGACACCAAAACAATATACTATAACGTATGTAACTAATAATGGTACAATTAATTCTGGAAACGTTGTAAATTATACCTACGGTACAAGTGCAACTTTACCGACGAATGTAACAAAAACTGGTTGCTCATTTGATGGTTGGTACACCAATGATTCATACACAGGAGAACCTATAACTTCAATTTCAACTACAACAACGGGTGACAAAACCTTCTACGCAAAATGGAACGTGAACTCATACAATGTCACGTTTGACACTAAAGGTGGTACAATCAACAACGGCAATGTGACTTCTTATACTTACGGTGTTGGAGCAACCCTACCAACCGATGTTACAAAAATTGGATGTTCTTTTGCTGGCTGGTATGACAATTCCGGATATACAGGTTCCGTACAAACTTCAATTCCTGTAAATTCGTTAAATGATAAAAAATTCTGGGCAAAATGGGATACCATTAACTATACTATTACCTACAATGCCAATGAAGGTGAATTTGCCGTAGCTCCAGTTAACAGTTACAGATATGGCGACGAGGTAGTGTTGGCAAACCCGACCCGTGCAGGTCACACCTTTGCCGGCTGGTACAATAATTCGAACCTTGTGGGCACCGAGTTCACGGAAATCGAGTCAACCGAATTTGGCAACAAGGAATTCTGGGCGAAATGGGAGGTAAACTCATACGCTGTCACGCTAGATGTGGACGGTGGCGATATCAACAGCGGAAACTTGTCGTCATATACATATAATGTATTGACAATACTTCCTCAGGATGTCACAAAAATCGGTCATACATTTGAGGGCTGGTATAATTCTGAAAATCAAAAAGTTACACAAATCAGCAAGGGAAGTGTCGGCAATGTCTCGTTCACGGCACAATGGACAGCAAAAACTTATAATGTGACCTTGCAGACGAACAACGGAACAATCAATGCTGGCAATGTAACAAGTTACACATACGGCGAAGGAGCAACTTTGCCAACTGATATAACAAAGACTGGCTACGAGTTCCTCGGCTGGTTCGATAACTCAAGTTACGACGGCGGAGCGGTAACCGAAATCGCCGACAACGAAATCGGCAACAAGAACTTCTGGGCGAAGTGGACAGCGGCGTCTTACGATGTGACATTGGATGTTGATGGCGGAACAGTCAATGCCAACAATGTTGAGGAATACATCTACGGCGTGGGAGCTATTTTACCGACCGACGTGACAAAAATCGGCTTTATGTTCAAGGGCTGGAAAGACGAAGATGATAACGACGCACTTGAAATCACCACGGCCGACTACGGCAACAAGACGTTCACTGCACAATGGGAACAGGCAGATTATAGCATTACATACAATGCCAACGGCGGTGTAATAAACGAAACGTATGCGTCAACATATAATTATAATGTATCGGAAATCACGCTTCCAACCGACGTAACGAAAGAAGGAAACGAATTTGGCGGCTGGTATGACAATCCGAACTTCACAGGAGAAAGAGTCACGGTAATACCACAGACCTCATACGGCGACAAGACGTTCTACGCAAAATGGAATGCAAATACCTACGATGTAACATTTGAAACAAAAGGCGGAACAATCAATTCCGGAGCATTTGACAAATACACTTATGGCGTGGTGGCAAGCCTTCCGACGAATGTGACTAAGGACGGCTACACGTTCACGGGCTGGTATATCGACGAGGATTGTGAGGGCGATGTAATAAGCATCATATCGTCAACATCGACGGGTGACAAGACGTTCTATGCCGGCTGGTCAAACACTGCATATGCGGTCACGCTTTACACGAACGACGGAATCATTTCGTCGGGCAATGTGACGGCATACACGTTCGGCTCCGAGGTACAACTTCCGACCAAGGAACAAATCAGCAAGACTGGTTACACGTTCGGCGGCTGGTACGACAACGCGTCTTGTACGGGCGATTCAGTCTTGTCCGTATCATCGACTGCAACAGGCGACAAACAGTTCTGGGCAAAATGGAAGGTACAATCATATCTTATTACGTTTGAAACCGATGGTGGAACGGTCAACAGCGGAAATGTGAAGAATTACATCTATGGAACTACGGTGGTTCTTCCAAGCGATGTGACGAAGACCGGCTATACGTTTGAGGGTTGGTACGATAATGAGTCTTGTTCAGGTTCAGCCGTTCTGTCTGTATCTTCAAATGATTTGGGCGACAAGACATTCTACGCAAAATGGCTTGTAAATTCGTATGACATTACTTTCGTAACCAACGAAGGTACAATAAACGCAGGAGAATTGAATTCCTATACTTATGGCGTGGGAGCAACCTTGCCGACGGATGTTACCAAGACGGGTTACACGTTCGACGGCTGGTTTACAAACACGTCGTATATCGGTTCGTCAGTTTTGTCAGTTCTGCCGACGGAGACAGGCAACAAGACATTCTACGCAAAATGGTCTGTAAAATCATATGCTGTAACATTGAACGCCAACGGCGGCACAATCACCAACGGCGAAATCGATTCCTACACTTACGGCGTGGGTGCAACTCTGCCAATTGCAAAGAATGTGGTAAAGACAGGTTACACGTTTAACGGCTGGTACGACAATGACGAGTTTGCAGGCGAAGCAGTGACGGCAATCGCAAACAATGCCGTAGGCGAGAAGGCAGTCTATGCAAAATGGATAATCAACACGTATGACGTGACATTGAACGCCAACGGCGGTACAATCAACGCGGGCGAGATTTCAAAGTATGAGTTCGGCACGGGAGCGACGCTTCCAAATGCAGTAACTAAAGAAGGTTACACGTTCATTGGATGGTATGATAACGCAAATCTGACGGGAGAAGCGTTCACGGCAATTGCAAACAATGTGACAGGTGACAAGACCTTCTACGCCCGTTATACCGTAAATACATATACTGTAAATCTTGTTACTAACGGCGGTACAATCAACAACGGCAACGTGACAAATTACACTTACGGCGTGGGCGCGACCTTGCCAGCCGATGTTACCAAGACGGGCTATGCATTCAACGGCTGGTACGACAATGACGAGTTTGCAGGCGATGCAATAACGACGATAGCGAACAATGAAACGGGAGACAAGACGCTCTTCGCCAAGTTTACCGTAAACACATATAATGTAATCCTGGTAACCAACGAGGGCGTAATCAACGCAGGAAACGTTGAATCATACGAGTTCGGGAAAGGCGCGACCCTGCCAACGGATGTAACCAAGGAAGGATACTCGTTTGGTGGCTGGTTCAGCAACTCAAGTTACATAGGCGGCTCGGTATCGTCAATCGCAGGCAACGACATGGGCGACAAGCAGTTCTGGGCTAAGTGGACGATAAACGAATACGAGGTTACAGCGACAGCCGAAAACGGAACTGTTGAAGGAACGGGAAGCTACGAAT
>JAEEGH010012093.1_pt1 | contig 19462 bp, 9 predicted proteins | sample 9134181 | NCBI WGS metagenome assembly JAEEGH01 (sample SAMN16246544, study PRJNA631951) | gut metagenome | biome: gut microbiome; feature: rumen; material: DP-attached | host: Bos | place: Iran: Karaj | collected 2018-10 | reverse complement strand
TTGGCCTTTCACTCCTACCCACGCCTCATCCAAGCCCTTTTCAACGGAAACTGGTTCGGGCCTCCAGCGACTGTTACGGCGCCTTCACCCTGGACATGGGTAGATCACTAGGTTTCGCGTCTGCCCGGTGCCACTGAACGCCCTGTTCAGACTCGCTCTCGCTGCGGCTCCGCCACTGAGTGGCTTAGCCTCGCGACACCGGAGCAACTCGTAGGCTCATTATGCAAAAGGCACGCGGTCACCCGATCGCTCGGGCTCCCACCGCTTGTAGGCGCACGGTTTCAGGCTCTGTTTCACTCCCCGGCCAGGGGTGCTTCCCACCTTTCCCTCACGGTACTGGTTCACTATCGGTCTTCGGCAGTCTTTAGCCTTGCGGGATGGTCCCCGCGGATTCGGACAGGATTCCACGTGCCCCGCCCTACTCAGGTGCCGCTCTGACCGACCACGCGTTGCCCGTACGGGGGTGTCACCCTCTGCGCCGGAGTTTTCCAAACTCCTTCCGGTTCCTGCGGTCGGTATTCGTGAACGGTCCTACAACCCCGCCGTGTCCGTAAACACGACGGTTTAGGCTCTTCCCTCTTCGCTCGCCACTACTGGGGGAATCGATCGTTTCTTTCTTCTCCTCCGGGTACTAAGATGTTTCAGTTCCCCGGGTTCGCCCCGCCATAAACGGCGGTCCCAGGCCTTCAGCCTGGGGGGTTGCCCCATTCGGACACACCCGGATCAGTCCCTGTTTGCGGGTCCCCGGGCATTTTCGCAGCTTACCGCGTCCTTCATCGCCTGCCGAAGCCAAGGCATCCTCCGTACGCCCTTGCTTCTCTTTCTCTCTAAGTGAATCATCTCTGATTCGTGAAATTGTCAACTTATACTTAATTACTATACTAGTTGCTGATTTCGTTTCGTTATCACTTTACCTCGTTGTGATCTCTCAGTATTGTCAATGATCTGTCGCTTTTTTCAAAGCGGGCTGCAAAGATACGCACTTTTTTTATTCTGGCAAATTTTTTTGAAAAAATTTATTTTCATTATCTTTATAAGACCATTAGAGACCATTAATAAATAATATATGGAAGAAAAGCACAACGCATTACCGGAGAATGCCCAAAGGGAACTCGCTCCAGGTGAGGAATATCATCCCCTGCTTAGCCCCGAGAGAAACTGGGCTGAGGTCACGCCTTACTCTGTGGCCATAGGTCTGTTTATGGTGATAATCTTTTCAGCCGCGGCGGCTTATCTCGGTCTTAGGGTCGGACAGGTATTCGAGGCCGCAATTCCAATTGCTATCATTGCGGTAGGTCTCACCAGCGCATTGGGCAAGAAAGAAGGATTGGGGCAGAATGTCATCATCCAATCAATTGGTGGCTGTTCCGGCGCTGTAGTGGCCGGAGCGATATTCACTCTTCCCGCGATCTACATCCTCGGAGTGGAGGTCAATTTCATGCAGATGTTCCTTTCCTCCCTTCTCGGCGGTGTTTTAGGAATATTGTTCCTGATTCCTTTCCGGAAATATTTCGTCAAGGAGATGCATGGAAAATATCCCTTCCCTGAGGCCACGGCAACAACTCAGATCCTCGTCAGTGGCGAGGGCGGAAAGGGAGCCGGAACTCTCCTTGTCAGTGGCCTGATCGGTGGCCTTTATGATTTTCTGGTCAGCACATTCGGCACCTGGTCCGACACTATCAGCACGACCGTGATGGGAATCGGACGCACAGTTGCCGACAAGGCCAAGGTTCTCCTTAAGATCAACACCAGCGCCGCAGTCCTTGGCCTAGGTTATATTATTGGTCTCAAATACGCCTTCGTGATCTGCTGCGGCAGCCTCCTGGTGTGGCTGGTCATCATCCCGCTAATGAATATTATTTGGGGCGGCCAGGTTATTGACTTGATGAACACTGGAGTCACAATGACTATCGGCGAGATGTCGCCAGACCAGATATTCAAGGACTACGCCCGCCACATCGGCATCGGCGGCATCGCCACGGCTGGAATCATAGGTATCATCAAGTCATTTGGAGTTATCAAGTCAGCTGTGGGATTGGCAGTCAGGGAGTTCCGTGGATCTTCGGCCACGTCGACCCCTTCGACAAGCTCAGGGACCGGGAAGGAACTCCGGACTCAAGAAGACCTTCCGATGAAAACCATCGTTTTCGGGATTGTGATCGCCCTTTTGGCAATATTCGCTTTCTTCGCTTTCGGAGGAGTGGTCAATAACATCTGGCAAGCGATTGTCGGCCTGCTAATCGTGGGAATAATATCATTCCTTTTCACCACAGTGGCAGCCAACGCCATAGCCATAGTCGGCACCAACCCGGTTAGTGGAATGACCCTGATGACCCTGATTATCGCTTCGCTGATCCTTGTGGCCGTGGGACTTAAGGGCAACGCCGGAATGGCCGCCGCCTTGATAATCGGTGGTGTGGTCTGCACAGCTCTCTCGGTCGCCGGATCATTTATCACTGACCTCAAGATCGGTTATTGGATCGGCTCAACTCCTAAGAAGCAGGAAGCCTGGAAGTTCGCCGGAGTCGCAGTCGCCGCCGCCACTGTCTGTGGAGTCATGCTGGTCCTCAACAAGACCTACGGTTTCGTGGGCGACCAGGCACTTGTGGCCCCTCAGGCCAACGCGATGGCAGCTGTGATCCAGCCGATGATGAACGGCGGAGGCGCTCCTTGGCTTCTCTATGGCATCGGTGCCGTAATAGCCATCTTGCTGACGGTGTTCAAGGTTCCCGCCCTGGCTTTCGCCCTCGGTATGTTCATTCCGATCGACCTCAACCTTCCGCTGCTGGTCGGAGGAGCTATATCCTGGTACGTCAGCACCAGGACCAAAGACAAGAAAGTCAATGAGGCCAGAATGAACAAGGGCACTCTGATAGCTTCCGGTTTCATCGCCGGTGGCGCCCTGATGGGTGTGGTGAGCGCCCTTCTCAAATTCTTCAATGTGGACTGGTTCCTCTCCGCCTGGCACAGCGCCTACGGTGAGGCGATAGCGATAGTGCCCTTCCTCGCGCTCATCGCTTATATGATCATATCATCAATGAAAACCAAAGAGTAATGGAAAAGATTCTTGACAGATTCCTAAGGTACATATCGGTCGACACCCAGAGCGACGAGAACTCTGAAAGCCAACCTTCAACAGCCAAACAGTTGAACCTTCTATCTATGCTCCGGGATGAGCTCCAGGCCATGGGCCTGGAGGCCACCCTTGACGAGTATGGTTATGTTATGGCCACAATCCCATCCAACATCAGCCAGAAGGTCCCGAAGATCGGTTTCATAGCCCATGTGGACACAGCCCCCGATGCATCGGGAGCGAATATCAAACCGCAGATTATCAAGAACTATGATGGTGGAGAGATAGAACTCAAAGGGGTTCCCGGACTCGCCCTGAAACCCTCCGAGTTCCCCGAGATGCTCCACTACATCGGCCAGACCCTAATCACAACTGACGGCACGACTCTCCTGGGAGCCGACGATAAGGGAGGCGTGGCAGAAATCATGGATGCGGTACAATATATCGTGGAGCATCCTGATTTCAAGCATGGAGAGATCAAGATCGGGTTCACTCCGGACGAGGAGATAGGCCGAGGTGTGGTCAAGTTTGACGTTCCCCGTTTCGGAGCCGATTACGCCTACACCATGGACGGAGGAGAGATCGGCGAGCTTGAGTTCGAGAACTTCAACGCCGCCTCGGCCAAGATCCATATCCAGGGCCGGAATGTCCACCCCGGATATTCAAAAGGCAAGATGAAGAACGCCATCTTGATCGGAACGGAGATGAATTCGCTTCTTCCGGTCGAGCAGAGGCCTGAATACACAGAAGGCTACGAGGGATTCTTCCATCTCATCGCTTTCAACGGATCGGTAGAGGAAGCGGACCTGACTTACATCATCCGCGACCACGACAGGACCATTTTCGAGCATAGGAAGGACACAATCGTCAAATGCTGCGAGTTTATAAACATGAAATACGGCGAAGGCACCGCAACTCCTGTGGTAAAGGACCAGTACTACAACATGAGAGAGCAGGTCGAGCCTCATTACCACGTCGTTGAGAAGGCGGTCAAGGCGATGGAAATGGCCGGGATCAAACCGAATATCCAACCTATCCGCGGAGGGACCGACGGCGCCAACCTGAGTTTCAAGGGTCTCCCTTGCCCTAATATATTCGCAGGGGGACTGAACTTCCACGGCAAAATGGAATTCGTCCCCCTGGAATCGATGGAGAAGGCGTCAGAGGTGATTTTGAATATTATCACTCTCTACGCCGGCGAGTGATCTTATTTGATCACTCCGAGTTCTTTACCCACCTTGATAAAGGCAGCGATGGCTTTGTCAAGGTGTTCTTTTTTGTGGGCAGCGGAGAGCTGGACACGGATTCTGGCCTGCCCCTTCGGGACCACAGGATAATAGAAGCCGGTCACGAATATTCCTTCCTCAGCCATCTTGGCGGCGAACTTCTGTGAAAGAGGAGCGTCGTAAAGCATAACGGCGCAAATGGCGCTCTGGGTCGGCTTGATGTCGAATCCAGCTGCCATCATAGCGTCACGGAAGTACTTGACATTCTCCTGCTGACGATCGTGGAGCTCATTGCTCTCGCTGAGCATCTTGAACATCTCGATGCCTGCGGCGACGATCATTGGAGGAAGAGAATTAGAGAAAAGATACGGCCTTGAGCGCTGGCGAAGCATGTCGATAATCTCCTTGCGTCCAGTCGTGAATCCACCCACAGTGCCGCCGAAAGCCTTTCCGAGAGTACCGGTGAATATGTCAATACGTCCATAGCAGTCGAACTGCTCGGCTACTCCACGACCGGTCTTTCCGACAACACCTGCTGAATGGCTCTCATCAACCATCACAAGCGCGTCATATTTCTCGGCAAGCTCGCAAATCTTGTCCATCGGGGCGACGTTGCCGTCCATAGAGAACACACCGTCAGTGCAGATGATGCGGAACCTCTGGGCCTGAGCCTCTTTGAGGCAACGCTCCAGGTCTTCCATGTCGGCGTTCGCATAACGATAACGGACGGCTTTGCAGAGACGCACACCGTCGATGATAGACGCATGGTTGAGCGAGTCGGAGATGATGGCGTCTTCAGCGGTCAACAACGGCTCGAAGACTCCGCCGTTGGCGTCGAAACATGAGGCGTAAAGTATGGTGTCCTCCGTCTTGAAAAACTTCGAGATGGCTTCCTCAAGCTCTTTGTGGAGGTCCTGAGTACCACAGATGAAACGCACGGAGCTCATTCCAAAGCCCCTCTCATCCATCGCCTTCTTTGCGGCCTCGATAAGTCTCGGGGAATCTGCCAGGCCTAGATAGTTATTGGCGCAGAAGTTAAGCGCCTTGCTGCCGTCCTGGAGAGTGATCTCGGCGGATTGGGCAGAAGCGATGTTCCTTTCTTTTTTGTACAGGCCGGCTTCCTGGATGGAGGCGAGCTCTGCTTTCAAATGATCTTGAAATTTGCCGTACATGGTTATAAATGTTAAATAAGTTTCGTGTTTACGTGAAATTAATGTAAATTTGCGATGCTAATTTAGCGATTTATTCATTAAAGACAATGAAAAATGTACTTGTGATCGGGTCAACCGGACAGATAGGCTCCGAGCTGACAATGAAAATCAGGAAACTGATCCCTGAAGGTAATGTTGTGGCCGGGTATATCAAGGGTGCTGAGCCTAAGGGAATCCTCCTCGAAAGCGGTCCTGCCGCTGAAGCGGATGTCTGTAATGGTGAGCAACTTCTGGAGATAGTCAAGAAGTACAAGATTGACACGATCTACAATCTTGCCGCCCTCCTTTCAGCTGTCGCCGAGAAGAAACCCCAACTGGCCTGGCACATCCAGATTGATGGTCTGATGAATATCCTCGAGATCGCGAGGGATAACGGTTGCGCGGTCTTCACGCCATCCTCCATCGGATCTTTCGGACCTGAGACCCCACGCAAGAACACCCCCCAGGACACGATCCAGAGGCCCCGTTCCATGTACGGCTGCACAAAGGTAGCCACCGAATTGCTGAGCGACTACTATTTCCATAAATATGGGGTTGACACCCGTTCGGTCCGTTTCCCGGGACTGATCTCGAATGTGACACTTCCCGGTGGCGGAACCACCGACTACGCTGTCGAGATTTATTATGCCGCGGTAAAGGGAGAGGAGTTCGTCTGCCCTATAGCCCCCGGTACTTTCATGGATATGATGTACATGCCTGACGCTCTGAAGGCCGCGGTCGACATCATGAACGCTGACCCTTCAAGGCTTGTCCACCGCAATTCCTTCAATATCGCTTCGATGAGCTTTGACCCTGAGATTCTCAAGGCCAAGATCACCGAGCATATTCCCGGATTCAAGATGCGTTACGAGGTTGATCCTGTCCGCCAGGCGATCGCCGACTCATGGCCGGACAAGATGGACGACAGCTGCGCCCGCGAGGAGTGGGACTGGACTCCGTCCTATGACCTCGAGGGCATGACTGTCGACATGATTGACGCTCTGAAGAAAAAGCTCGTTTAATCGTACCAGAGCATCGAGGCAGGGAGTTGCTCCACCTCTATGCCAGGACCGATAAGGCCGACTTCCACGTTTTCGCCACCATAGTTCTCGAAATAAGGGATCTCAAGGCGATGGAAGCCGGCTTTAAGCTCTAACCACGCCTCGGCGTATCCGCCTCCATCCCTATCCAAGTCGAACAATAGTTTCCCGTCAAGGAACAGCTTCGAACCGTCATCGGAAGCAAGTGACAACTGGTACAGGCCAGTCTTCTCTATCTTCATCAATGTGTTGAAATTGAAACCGAAATGGTCTTCCTGACGTTTTGCTGAAGTCGAGAAGAACGGAATAGTTCCTCGAGCCACGACAGGGCTAGCCAAAGCTTCCCCGACACTCATGAAGGGACCTTCATGGTAGGTGTAGCGTATTCCATGCCCCCTAGGGGTGGCTTCGACAGCCTCGAAACTGGCGGAGGCTTCAGGAGTCTCGGGAGCCTTATAGTATGTGGGATCGAAAGGCTCGCATTTGACTCCGTTGTCAGGAGTGAAGTCTACTCCCAACAGATCAGCGATTGTCGCAGCCATCTGCTTTGTGTAGAACGGGCCATTATCGGAAGTCTCACCGAGAGCGGGAATGCCTTTCCCAAGAGCCATTACCCAAGTCTGGTTCGCTCCCCTGACATCAGCGCCATGGGAAGTGAACTTCTCACCTCGGCCTCGGCCATGGTCTGTGGTAAGCAGATAAGTGGTCTTACCCCTATAGAATGGATCTGCCTCACAGGTCTCGATGATATCCTTGATAAACGAGTCGGTGTGGGTCACAATGTGGAGATATTTGTCATACTGGCCGCCATGGCCCCACTCATCGGTCTCGCCGAAAGAGATGAAGAAAAGCTTCGGATGGTCGTTTCGGATAGTCTCGATCGCATAGGCGTATGTCATTCCATCGGGGCGCTCGTCACCACCCTTACCCCAGATGCTCTCCTGAAGGAGATCCAAAGCCTTTAAGGTCGGGCTGGGATTAGGCGACACATTTGGCTCAAATGCTGTGCTCCCGGGGAAGCCGCCTTTGTCATTGTTGACCGCGAAACGGATTGACGACCAGGAACCGTAGACCATCACATGACCTTTATACCTTGGGTCTTGGTTGACCACCTCCATTACACTTGTATTGGGATTAGGCACGGGGTCATTGCTTTCAACCCTTTCGTCATCAGCCCATCCGCAGAACATCTCACTGTAGCCGGGGTATGAAAAAGACTTGTTGTTTGAGACCTGCATCAGGCTATTCTTATAACGGTTGCCAAGGAGATACCCGTGAGATGCTATATGACTCCAGGTGTATGGCATCAAGACCTGGCGACGGGCCTCCGGGGTCGCTCTCCAATATTCGGCTCGCAAAGCATCAGGGTCACGAGAAAAACTGGGATCAGAAATAAGAACAGAGTCGGCTCCGGTGAATACCTCCTGCCAGCGCAATCCATCAAACGTTATCACAATCACCTTCGGGTCGTTGTCGACCTTGGCGCACGAAACCAGAAGGGCACAAATGCCCAATGACAACAATAGTATTTTCTTCATAATCAGGGGTTAACTAATCGTAATAAAGCATCGAGGCGGGAATCTTGTCATAACCCAACCCATTTCCTGACAGGCCGATCTCAAGATCCTGTCCCTCAGTGTCGTCGAAATAAAGGACACGGAGACGGTGGAAACCAGCGTCAATGGCCGCGGCTACCTCGACGATATTGACACTGTGGCTGCCATCATTATCAATGATCAGTTGGCCATCAAGATACACCTTCGTTCCGTCGTCTGATGCGACAGATATCGTGTAACGACCCGGAGCGGGAATCTTCAAGAGGGTGTTGTACTCGTAACCGAAATGATCAGCCGCCTTCGCTCCATCAATGGAGAAGTCGGGCATCACTCCGCTATCCAGGACCTTCGCCTTGGCCAACTCATCGACACTCAGGAACGGTCCCTCGAAGTACTTGTAACGCACTCCGGAGCCCTTAGGAACAGCCTTAATCTCATGGAAATAACCAATATCCTTTATTCCCAGATCCTCCGGGATAGGCTCACCTTTGTATTCGGGATCCACTGGAGGTTGCTTTTCTCCATTGCTCGGAGTAAAGTCAATACCGAGGATTTCGGCGATAGTGGCAGCGAACTGCTTGGTGTAGAAGGGGCCGTTGCCGGAAGTCTCTCCAAGACGCTTCGCTCCTTTTCCGAACATCATCATCCAGGTGTTCTCAGAACCCTTGGTGCCGGTGCTGTGGCTTGTGAAAGCGCCCTTGTTTCCCCTGCCATGATCAGTTGTCATCAAGTAGGTGGTTTTCCCTTTGTAGAACGGATCGCTCTCGCAATAATCCACTATTCTGCGGATCATCTCATCCGTATTATGGGCGGCGTCAAGATAGAAATCATACTTATCGGCATGAGCCCACTCATCTGTGTCTCCAAACCCGATGAAGATCACTTTAGGATGGTCTTTCTTGATAGTCTCCAGGGCATAGGCATAGGTAAAAGCGTCAAAACGCTCTTCTCCCCAGTAATGAGGCATCACATCCTGCATATCGTTGATCAGTTCCAGCGCCGGAGTCTTGGACGATGCGATATCCGGCTCATAGGCCGCGCTTCCAGGGAAACCTCCCCTCTCGTTGTTGACAGCGTAACGAATTGATTCCCAGGAGGCATACACCATCACTGAACCCTTATAACGAGGATCGGCATTGGCAACCTCCAGGACACTCACATTTGGATTCGGAACAGGATTATTGCTGTTCACCCTCAAATCATCAGCCCAGCCGCAGAACATCTCGCTATAGCCCGGGTAAGAGAAACTCATTCCGTTCGAGACCTGGAACTGACTGCCTTTCAAGCGATTGCCAAGCATGTAACCATTAGACTCCACATAACTCCAAGTAAAGGGCATAAGAGCCTGGCGACGCTCTTCAGGAGTCGCCCTCCAATACTTGGCCTTGAGAGCCTGAGGATTGTCAGCATACTTGGGATTGCCTACCAAACTGGAATCGGCTCCGGTAAACACCTCCTGCCAGCGCAAACCGTCATAAGTCATGATCACCAATCTCGGATCATTATCACCACATGAAGACAAGATAGCGGCAATCGCCAGCAAAAATGGGAAAAGAACTTTTTTCATGATATACTTAAACAGTAATTGTGTCAGCGAACTCACCCGGGGTCATCCCGGTGAGCTTCTTGAAACTTCTGGCTATTATCTTGTAGTCCACATTAAGCATGTCCGCGGCAGCGAGAGGAGGATTGCCGTTGACTATCAAGTCTTTCATCTTCTCGACGCGGACTTTTATGATATACTGGTAGATAGAAGTGCCCATCTCCCTGCGGAAAGTGCTCTCCAGCAAGCGTCTGGACATCGGGACCAGAGCCACGACATCATCAACTGAGACACGCTCCGTCACATTGTTGTTGATGTAATGGAGGATCCTTGAGATGAACGGATTAGGGTGAAGGACAGCATCTGTGGAGCGTCTGGTGGTAACGAATGTCGGTTTCACCGTGATGTCCTGGATGGTCTTAACCCTCTGCTCGACAGGTAGGGCAAGAAGCTCATCAATGAACTTGGCTGTGTTATAGCCGGCCTCCTCAGTGTCCTGGTTCAGGGAAGAAAGCTGCGGCGAGCACATCTGGCAAAGGAACTCGTCATTATCGATTCCAAGCACCATTATGTCATCAGGAATGCGCATGTCATCCCGACCGCTCAATCTGGCCGCCTCGATTATATAAAACGCCCTATTGTCATCACAGGTCAGAACCGCGGCCGGTTTAGGAAGATCGCTAAGCCATTCCTCCAGCTCCTCAAGACCGTACCACCAAGTGGCACTGATATCACGATTCTCAAAAATAGAAATCGTGGCGTCCTGCACCCTTGATTGGATCTCGGCGATAAAACTGTCTCTCCTCTCATCAGACCAGACCATCCCTTTCAAGCCAAAGAAGCCGAAATTGCGGACCCTCTTCTTGATAAGATAGTCAGCGCATATACGCCCAGAAGCGGCATAATCACCACTTATATTGCTGATTGTCGAGAACTTCTGCTGATAATCCTGGGCAATCGCTATGATTCCGTGACGCCCGAAAGCGTCCACGTCGTCATTAGGGAGGAACTGGCCGATGATCGCATCGGCATTCCAATCCTTCGCGAATTTGACAACCTCATCCATACGCCCGTTATCCCTGAGTGAAAGGGGCATCTTGCAGACCACCCAAGGATCATGGTCGTGAGAATAGCGCATAATACCTTTAAGCAACTTATTCGCATATGATTCGGAGAAATCCGTCATCAAAATGAGCCTCGCCATAATAACTAAATTAGGTCTATAAAACGGTTTATATACGCAAATATAGTAAAAAACCGAATCGTTGCAACATTTTTATGCACCAATCTACCGATTTTGCGAAAAAGTAGTGAAATTTGACAACCAGGATCAATAAGCGGCTATCGCTTTTTTGAAACGCTCCTCGACATCAGAAAGCAGGTAAAGACCGTCAGCGTTGGATTCCAGGCCCTTAAGGTATATCTGGTATCTTACTGGAGGATTGTCCAGTCCAAGCATAGGCATCTCCCTCAAATTGGAAGGCGACTCATAAGTCAGGAACAATTCAGCGTAACGCTTTCCATCCTTACCATCCCAAATGGCGACAACCAGTTTGGAACCGATAGGAGTCTTTCGCTCAATGGCTTCCGGAAGCAGATAATCCTCGGACTCCAAAGCGGCCAACACACTGCAGATATTTGAATCGTGACCGCATAGGAAACTGAACTTGCGACCAGGCGTCTCCATCTCGGACAGCATGGTTTCCAAAAGCGGATGAGCCACATTGGTGGCGACAATGGGAGCGGCGAAAAGCACATCTCCATACCAGTCTTTGATCTCAGCGATCTTGGCCCATGCATCAAGTGATATGTCGTGGCCGAAAGCGGCCTTCAATTCAGAAGGCTCCTCATAATATTGGAGAACCAAGGCGTCAGAAGCCGAGTTGGCCATCTTGAACCCGCCAGTCATGGAAGGCTCCTTATGCTCGTTGAATGTTATCTTCAAGTCGTCCGTACGGAACTTGACAGTGTCATTCGCGGCGGCTGGTGACCGCTTGATATCCAACACGTTCTCTAGCACTCTGAAATTGGGAGCCATCTTTGAGGCGACATCCTCAAGAGTTTTTCCCCCACCCAATCCGATAATCTGACGGATCGCCTCGGAGCGGAACTCATCAGTCACGTTGGTGATCTGCGGGTTGAAAACCGGATCCATAGTGCCAAGAGGATAGTGATGCTCAATCTTCACATTCGCTATCGGCAGCATGCCACTCGAGAAATACTGCGCCGTAGCTATAGTCCTTTGCATCGAGTTGGCATAGAAACGCATCGCACCTTCTGCCGGGTCCTCATTCTCCACCATCAGGCCCTCACTTATAAGCCACCTGCGGAAGAACTGTCCCATCCTAGTCTCCAAGGCGCCACCCTTCAAGGATAGTTCTCCTGGGGCGGATGTCCAGTCGAACCATTTATGAGGGGTAATCCTTGAAGTGACAGAACCCTTGCCCGACAAGGGCGAACGGATATTATGGCGACTTAAAGCCACGACCTGGCCTAATGAATATTTCTCCTTGAATGCCTTGGGGTGGTCAGTCCAAGAAGAAGCGGCCGTCTTTGGACTGGACAAATCCGTCCTCTGGATCCGGAACTTGTAGGAATATGTCTCTCCGGGCTTGATCTTGTACTGAGGAAGGGTGGCGGGACCGCAACTGCCGTTGCCGATACCGTCCATAAAGCAATCCAGATTGAGGACGACATCAGGGCGACGCACCTTGTCCAGATCATGGAAGTACCTGGCTCTGAATATATCCTCGTCTGTAAAATGCTGCGCGGAGAACTCAAAGGAACCTGCGGCGGAGAACCGGACCGCGACCCCGTCCGCGGAAGTGAAAGTGACCCATCTCGTGTCAGTCCTCTGCCCCATCGTCTGGGTGCGGGCGTATGGCTCTACCATGTCGGAAACAGTTGACCTGTAGGTTCCTAGGAAGGCGGCGTCTTCCCTGTCTCTATAATTCTCCATAGGACCCCGGCCATACCAAGAAACCTCCTCAAAAGATGAATCCAAGAACATGCGGAGCCCCAGCCTGTGAAGATCGAATCCTTCTCCAGGGTGGAAACTGGCGCTTACATCGACATATCCGTCAGGCGAAACTTCATAAGTCACTGAATAAGGCACAACCACCTTTCCCACAGTAGCTTCCATATCCGTATCCACACGTAATACTCCCTCAACCGGGGTGGATTTGAAACTTACAAGCCTGCAAGTTGTGGTCAGCGGGTCATGGAACTGGACCCCGGTAAACCGCGCGGCGTCATTGCTGATGAATCTGTAGCCATTGAAAAGCGGCTGACCCTGCCAACGCAGAATCTCTTTCCCATCAAGCTGAAGACTTTGAAGCACTCCCTCAAGCTTGTCGAACCTCACGGATATCTTGCCATTCGAGGCGCAAAGGAAACGGTTCTCCTCCGTGTAAACCTTTAGAGGAGATGCTCCATCTGAGGCCTCTGCCTTGAAGACGGCCGGTTCCTCGCGGATCACAAACTCCTCGGACGCCACCACATGACCGGCATCCGCCCAACGAGAGGCTTCACGAAGACTTACCTCAACCTGCAAGACAACGTCAGCCTCATTATTTGCCAGAACCGCCTTATCCACAGGAAGTTCCACCTGGCAGGATTTCCACGGGGCGGTGTCTGGCAGACCGACTACGCCGGAAGCCACCTCAACACCATTATGGAGGGCCTTGTAATGGAGATCCATCTGGCTGAGGTTGTAGGTGGTGTAGCGGTTCTCGAGATTAATCACACACGGGCCCTGAGCCTGTCGAAGGGCCGGTCCGGAAATCTTTATGTACTGATAAACCTTCTTGACCTGGAGAAGCTTAGCGGTAACGCGTCGATCCGCAGTTATTATACCGTTGAGACAGAAGTCGTTGTCATTAGGCGCATCTCCGAAGGAGCCTCCAAAATAGATGTTGCCGTTATTCTCGCCGAATCTGGTTATTCCCTGGTCCACCCAGTCCCAGATGCAGGCACCGATCATCCTCTGGGATTTGTTCTCGATATAGTCCCAGTACTCAGCCAAATTGCCGATGGCGTTACCCATGGCGTGGGCATATTCGCAGAGGAAATAAGGCATTGCGGCGCCGTTCCTGTCAGTTTTCTCCATGCCATCCAACGACGGGTACATCTGGGAATCGAAGTCAGCCACACTGTTCATTCCCTCATAATGGATCGGACGGTCGTCCAGCCGGCGGACAGCATCCCTTTCCGCCACGATATTCGGGCCACCCCCAGACTCGTTCCCGAGAGACCAGAATATGACAGAAGGATGAAGCCGGTCACGCCTGACCATCCTCTCTGCCCTATCCACAAAAGCACCTTCCCAAGATGGTGTCCTGGTTATATTGTGGTTCCCATGGCACTCCTGATCCGCCTCATCGACGATGTAAAGGCCATAATAGTCGTACATGGCGTACATCTTCGGATCGTTCGGATAGTGGCTTGTACGCACTGTGTTGATGTTGTGGCGCTTCATCAGGAGGATGTCCTTGAGCATGGTCTCGACCGGGACCGCCTTTCCGTGGACAGGGTCTATGTCATGCCTGTCAGTGCCTTTGAGATAAGTGAGGACATTGTTGACATAGAGCTTGTTATTCTTGAACTCAACCTTGCGGAAACCGTGGCGCTGGAAGGTGCATTCAAGGGTATTTCCCTCTTTGTCAAGAAGTTCCATCTTGACAGTATAGAGATATGGATCCTCGGCAGACCAAAGGTGCGGCCCCTCCACAACAATCCTCGACGCTTCTGTTTTCAGCTCTTTTCCGGATGAGACAGTCTGTAACCCGGACTCCGCTGAACCTATCACCTTTCCGTCCTCGTCCAATAATGTGGATCTCAACTTCGCCGCCGCTGTCTTTCCATCGTTGCGGAGCAAAGCGGAGGCGTCGAGCGTGGCGGACGTCAAATCCTCATTGAAACCGCTCTTGAGATCCAGGTCTGACAGATGCATTTTCGGCCGCGCGATAAGATAGACATCCCTATGAATACCCGCCAGGCGGAACATGTCCTGATCCTCCAAGTAACTGCCGTCACTCCATTTGTAGACCTCGACCGCGACCACATTCTTACCTTTCACCAGGTATTTGGTGATGTCGAACTCGGAATCGTTGTTCGCGCCCTGGCTGTAACCTACTTTCTTCCCATTGACCCAGACATAGAAGGCCGAGTAAACCCCGTCGAAATGGAGGAATATCTCCTTACCGGACCAGTCAGAGGGCAAGGTGAAGTTCCGCCTGTAGGACCCTGTCGGATTAGGCTCCGTAAATGTGGTGTAACCCCGCTGGGGCTGGATGAAGGGAGGATTATTCAGGAAAGGATATGTGCTGTTGGAATACAAAGGAGTACCGTAGCCCTTCATTTCCCAATTGGACGGCACGTCTATCTCATTCCATCCAGAGACATCGTACTTAGGGGCCTGGAAACCAACCGGACGGTTATTGGGATCAGCTACCCAGTTGAATTTCCACTTCCCATTGAGAAGCATGTATCTTGAGGACTCCGTCCTGTTCCACGGAAGCTCGTAGGAAGGATCTGAGACCATCTCGGCGTCCGAAGCGAAAGGGATGAAGGTCACATGGCCCGGCAATTTACCCACGGCGAAGACTCTCTCATTCTCCCAATCGTTGGTCGAGGATGTCTTTGGAATAATGAACTCGACTTTAGCCCCAGACTCCCTGATGATCCAGCGTTGCGATGCCGCAGACGGGTCTACCTTCTTCTGCCAGACAGAGGTTCCTGGCTGATGGGAAGAGTCAAGCCCTAAAGCCATGCCGCTCGCGGCGCTGACTATCGAGCAGGACCCATCCTCGGCGAAATTGACGGTCCAGTGCTGGTTCGGGTTCGGTTTCTCGTCCTGCCACTGGATGACAGGATGTTCACCCCCATCTCCGTCGCAATCCAGGGCCTGAAATGAGAAGCCGTTGACCAACTGGTAGTTACCATCTCCCAGAGGGCGGAACTGCCACGCTTGGGCCGGAGAGTCATTGTCCGGAACCGCAAGGAACATGTGCGTCTCAATGCTCAGGCTGGCCTGGTTGTCGATTGCCAGTCCATCAGGAGTCAATATCTGGTAAACCTTCTTTGGATCGATTTTCTGGGCGGCGGCGGAGAGTGCCAACGCCAGGAGGAGTAGAGTTATTATCGATTTCTTCATATTCGAATTAGACAGATTCTTCGCTTCGCTCAGAGTGACATCTTTTGTTTCAGGATGACATCGGTGGGTTCAGAGTGACATTAGGGGAGATAGAGCCTGGTGGCGGGAAGTGAGCCGTGGAACCCTTCCGGAGCGGCGAGAAACACTTCCAGCTTTTGTCCTTCGCAATCTTCGAAATACCTGAGTTTCAGGCGATGAAAGCCTTTCGCGAGATTGACGAAGGCGAATCCGGTCGCATCGAAATGAGAACCATCCAGATTTATGACCTCTGTCCCGTCGATATAAAGGACAGCCCCGTCGTCGCTCACCACCTTGAACTGGTGGATTCCATCAGCATCCGCCCTGAACCAGCAATCAAAGAGATATCCGAAATGATCCTTTTCAGGCTCGGTGTCGATCTGCATCCAAGGCATAATACCTTCATGGACAACTTCTCCTCTCCAGACCATCTGCGAAGTGGTCATGAATGATCCTTCATATTTCTTGAAGGAAACGCCTTGAACAGTAGGCTTGACATCTGCTGCGGGAAACACAGGAGCCTCCTTAAAACTGGCCTTAAGATTGTCATAATTATCCAGAAGGCGTTTTGCCTCCATGATGCCACCAGCCCATTCGCCTTCAGCCATGCGGTCGATTCCATCCCTCTCGATCACTCGGCGGACAAGGGCATCAGCGCCTTCCTGGAACCCAACGACTGGATTCTTATGCATTTGCAGGAAACAAAGCGGCATCTCGGCCGTCTCGACTCTGTCAAGGAGAACCTTATCTGAAGCCACCGCTTCTTTAGCCGCGGCGAAAATCTTCCGGCCTTCGGTAATAAGTTCATCAGTGTACATCGGATCAGAGGCGTTGATGTAGCAATCCGAGTGGATGCCAGGCCTGCGAAGGATGCTGTCCGAAAGTGCGATGTAATCCCTGACATATTTGCCGGCGGCCCCATAGTAACCGTCAGTGAAATCCTCGATCAAAGCGTCAACGTCCGCATCCGGGTTCCACATCAGCTTTGAGAGAAGCCAAGCGCGGAGCTCCTTCAATTCGCATGAGACTGTCTGATAATCACCTTCTTCCAATATTCCAATGGCGTTGTTGTCACGGAAGTCCTTGATATGCGAAGCCATCGTCTTCCAGTTGGCGACAGGAAGGCAATACTGGGCGAAATCAGTCACATAGTCCCAGATGTAAAGATGCGGAGCGATAGCGGACCAATCCCGCAAGTCCTTGAGGAAGTCCACGTTGAGCTCGCAATCGTCATAGTCATGGAACATGCAGCACTCAATACTGCAGAGACGGATCACAACATTATCCCTTGGGACTATATTCTTCGGGGCGTGACGAGTGTATTGGTATGCGAAAGTTCCGATGAACTTGTCCGGGAACTCATCCTTGACAGCGTCCGCTACCTGGTTGACGAACCAGACCATAATGCCGGACTGGCCGCCATATTTCTCGGCAAGAGCCTCGCACTCTTCGCATTGGCAATATAGGCGGTTGTCCCCTTGCTCCATCGAATAGATCAGGAAATCTGGGTTCTGCCGCATGACGTTCCTGATCTTCTCCGTGCAGATCCTCAGCACATCGGGATTCGAGAGACATAGCTGGGAGTAACCGGAAAGGCGCTCACCGTCCCTGAAACTGAAATACTCAGGATGCTCGGCATAATACTCCGCTGGAGTCATCAGATAACCCATGGCGTGGACTCCCCAATAACCCTCGGCTGTGCCAGGAAGCGTCTCACCAGGCTTTTCCCCTGGCAGGTTGACGAAATTATTCCTCATTCTTCCAGAGAAAGCGGGGTTCACACGTACATCAAGATAGCAGTTGTCGCGGATTATTATCCCAGGCTCCTCGTGACGATTCAATTCGGAAAACTCCCAAGAGTCCATGTGAGGAGCCACGCTCACCTTGCTGGAATACCACCTGCAACCGAGCTCTTCCTCAAGGAAAGAATAGACGGCGTAAAGGGTACCGCGGTTGCTGCCTCCCCAGAAAAGGATGTCGCCTCCCTTGCTGGTAAGAGTGAAGGAGTCGTCCCTGTCCACCGGCTTGACCGCCCCTGGTACCAGGGCCTCAGTCAAGGAGTTATAGCCGACAATCAGCCGTTTTCCTTTCTTGCCTCCGTCAAGTCCCGCCACGGGCAGATCCGCTCCGGAGACTTCCTTTATCCAATATTTCAACTCATTAGCGGCGTACTTCTCAGAGGGGGTAGCGTCTTGGGAGATAATGATCGTGTAGTCAGAGCCACCGTTGTTGAACAACTTGTGGTTGCCGCATGAGGCGGCCAGCAGGATGGCGGCCACCAGGGATAATAGATGTTTTAGATTCTTCACTTCGTTCAGAATGACAAATTAGCTCGTTCAGAATGACAATTTTGATCGAACTGATTGACAATTAAGTTCGTACTGATTGACAATTTAGTATGAGATGATGATGGTGGGGTCGAGAGGATAGCGGCCGAAGTCTTTGCCGTATATGGCAAGGCCACCGTCAAGGTCCTCAGCGGGCACGTTGAAACGGAGCTTGACCTGTCTTGTCTTCAGGATCTCACCGGCAGGAAGGCCATTAAGAGGCACGTCGATCTTCACAAGCTCGCCATAGGAACCTCCCTCACGCATCTCACGGACATAAGGCTGGGCTCCCCATGACAGGATGCCCCTGTGGTCCGCCGGATCGTCCTTGAGATCCACCTTCCCGATAACCTTGCCGTTCACGGAGACCTCCAGCTTCGAAGGCCAGAGTGTAGTGTCAGTCATGGCGTAGGAGTTGAGCGACTTGCAATGGTCGAAAGTGCCCTTGCCCTGCATGTAATCGCCCTCGATCTCGTTTCCTTCCCTGTCTTTCCCGAACTTCTCCTTAGCGGAAGCCTCGAACAACAAGGTGGCCGAGCGGACGCCCTCAAGGTCAAGATCCTTCGGCAGGTCTATCGTGTACTCGAAATATCCATGACCGAAACCATTCTCCTTGAGGCCCTCATAGATTGAGGACTGGCCATTGGACCACTCAGCGGCGGTGTAAGAGGCCGGAGTGAAGGTCAGGATCCTGGTCTTGTCCGTGGCAGGGACTTTCCCGTTCTTCACCCTGAAAGTGGTGAAATTGCGGTGGAGAACCTCGCCTTTGTCATTTTTCAGGACCATCCTGAGCCAATACAGGCCAGTCTCCTCGGGAACATTGACTTTCTGGCTCGCCACCGGCTTGCTGAGCCAAGGCTCAAAGGCCACGGGAATAGAGTTCTTCTCGTATTCCTTAAACTCGCCAAGGCTATTATACCCAACGAGTTCCGTCTCAAGGGAGAGTTTCCCGGGATCCTTTTCTGTCATGAAAGAGCCATAGAAAGACAGCGGAACTTGCTCGCCGGGTTTGTTATCAGTCCAGAGATATTTCACCGGGGAAATATAGTACAGGCTCTGGAAGTCAGAGACGGTCATCCCGGGAACGAGGTCGTCCAGGCCGTCGATCTTCGGGGAGCGGTCGTACTTTACATATCCGTTCCACTCGTTGATGACATCGTGATGCTCTGTGTAGAGCCATCCGGCGCACTTGGGATAACGGCGGAAGAGATCAATCATGATATGGTAGTCCCAAGTGAAATCGACATCGCCGGCGCTGCCGTGATATCCCCAAACGTCACCGCACTCGCTATTGATCATCGGCACATCCGTCTGGACATTGTCGCCTATGTAGTT